>CEOG01037847.1_pt1 | contig 25073 bp, 23 predicted proteins | sample 530301 | NCBI WGS metagenome assembly CEOG01 (sample SAMEA2619903, study PRJEB7988) | marine metagenome | biome: marine biome (ENVO:00000447); feature: surface water layer (ENVO:00002042); material: "saline water (ENVO:00002010), including plankton (ENVO:xxxxxxxx)" | depth 5 m | reverse complement strand
GGCGGGCGTGGGCGGCACGTGGCACGACAATACCTACCCCGGCGCCTGCTGCGATGTGCCCTCGGTCCTCTACAGCTACTCTTTCGAGCCCAACCCCAACTGGTCGCGCAAGTATTCACCGCAGGGTGAAATCCGTGCCTATTTCGAGCACTGTGCCGACAAGTACGGCCTGCGTGAGAGGCTGCGTCTGTCCACCGCGGTCAGCAGCGCCGAGTTTGACGAGGCCAGCGGTGAGTGGTTGGTTACCCTGGAGAACGGCGAACAGCTGCGTGCCAGGGCGGTGGTCAGCGGCCTGGGCCAGCTGAACATTCCCCGGACACCGGCCTTTGCCGGAGCCGACACGTTTACCGGCGAGCAGTTCCACTCTGCCCGCTGGCGGCACGATATCGATCTCAAGGGCAAGCGCGTGGCAGTGATCGGCAACGCGGCCAGTGCGCTGCAGTTTATTCCGCACATTGCGCGTGAGGCTGCGCAGTTGCATGTTTACCAGCGCAGTGCCAACTACGTTGTCAAGCGCAACGACCGCGACTATACGGCAGGCGAAAAGCGGCGCTTTGCGCGCTGGCCATGGCTGCAGAAACTGCACCGTGCGGCGGTTTACCTGCGTGGTGAGCTGTTGTTCTACCCGGTGCTGCGCAATAGCCGCCTGCTGCGCCCCCTCTGGGAGAAATGGGCCCGGGAGCACCTTGAAGAACACATTGACGACCCTGTCCTGCGTCGACAACTGACGCCGGACTATCCGGTCGGCTGCAAGCGCATTCTGGTCGCGGACGATTACTACCAGGCCTTCGCGCGCGATAACGTCGAACTTGTGACCGCAGCGATCACCGGCGTGGATGATGCCGGGGTGCTGTCGGCAGACGGCGTCGCCAGGCCTGTTGATGTGATTATCTACGGCACCGGCTTTAATACCTCGGCCATGCTTTCCGGTGTTAATTTTGTCGGCAGTGACGGGCGCAGCCTTGCCGAGGCCTGGCAGCAGGGCGCCGAAGCCTACCGAGGTGTCTGTGTGGCGGGCTTCCCGAACCTGTTCATGTTGTACGGCCCCAACACCAACCTCGGCAGCAACTCCATCATCTTCATGGTGGAACGCCAGGTGGACTACGTGGCCGCCTGCATCGAAAAGCTGTTAACGCACGACCTGCGCGCACTGGCTGTAAACCCCGCGGCCATGCGCGCCTACAATGATCACATGCAGGGCGAACTGGCGGGTACGGTGTGGGTGGCCAACTGCGACAGCTGGTACAAGAACGCTGCCGGCAAGGTAGTGAATAACTGGCCGAACTCAACACTCTATTACTGGTGGCACATGCGTTCGCCGGACTTCGCCGACTTCGACATGCGCTGAGAGCTGCATCAGCCTTCGCGACGAAACGGCAGGAGGCTCGCCGCCTCGTCCCGGTAGGCTTCAATGTGCGGGCGCTCTCTCCGGGTGAAGTCGGCAACCGCCTCGGCCAGTCGCGGGTCTGCAATCCAGTGGTTAGAGTAGGTGAGTATCGGGCGGAAGCCGCGCTGGATCTTGTGTTCGCCCTGGGCCCCGGGGTCAAAGCGCTGTAGCCCCTCGGCAATGCAGTACTCAATCCCCTGGTAATAACAGGCCTCGAAGTGCAGGCAGTCGAAATCTGCGCTGCAGCCCCAGTAGCGTCCGTACAGCGTGGTCGATGAGCGAAAATAGAGCGCCGCAGCCACCGCCTGACCACTGTGCCGGGCGACCACCATGATCGTCTGGTCGCCCAGTGAGGGTGCGGTTTGCAGAAAGAAGTCCCGCGTCAGGTAGCCGCCGTGGCCACTGCGCCGCGCGTAAGTGGTCTGATAGAAGCGGTGAAACTGTCGCCAGTCGGCGGCGGTAATCTCCGCGCCGCGCAACAGCTGCAGGCTCAGGCCCTGCTGTGTCACGCGCTCTCGCTCGCGGCGCAGGTTCTTGCGTTTGCGACTGGCAAACGCGCCAAGGAAGTCCTCGAAGCTCTGGTAGCCGTCGTTGAACCAGTGGAACTGCGTGGTTATGCGCTGTGGCAGCCCCGCTGCCAGCAGCTGCCCGGATACTGCCTTGTCAGGAAACAGCAGATGCCAGGACGACAGCCCGCGTGCGCGGGCAAACTGCTCTATCGCGGCCAGCACACAGGGCCACAGGCTGGCACTGTCTTCTCCGTCGGCAACGCACAGGCGCGGCCCCGTGGCGGGCGTAAACGGCACCGCGGATACCAGCTTGGGGTAGTAGGTCAGCCCTGCTCGCTGCCAGGCGTCTGCCCATGACCAGTCGAAAACGTATTCTCCATAGGAGTGTGCTTTCAGGTAGAGCGGCAGCAGCCCGATCAGGCGGTCCCCACGACGCAGCAGCAGGTGGCAGGGTTGCCAGCCGGTGTCAGCCGTTGTACAGCCGGTGATCTCCAGGCCGTGCAGGAAGCGGTGCTGCAGAAACGGATAGTCTACGCCGGCCACCGCGTCCCAGTCGGCGGCGCTGACCTGCGCAAGACTGTCGATGAACTCCGCATTCGGCACCGAGGCTGCCCCACGCTGTACCGTGCTGTCGCTCACGCAGCGTTGTCGAGCAGATAATGCAGTGCGATGCCCATGAATATTGCCAGCCCCACCCAGTTGTTGTGACGAAAGGCACGGAAGCAGGCGGCCCGGTCGCGCTCCCGTATCAGGTACTGGTGATAACCGAATAGCAGTCCGGCAACAAGTAGGCCCAGATAATAGGCTCCGCCGAGCTCAAAGCGCTGCCCGGCCAGCAGCCAGGCCAGCAGGCAGAGGGCCTGCAGGGCGCCCAGTACCAGGCGGTCGGCATCGCCGAAGAGCACGGCCGTGGATTTGATACCCACCTTGATATCATCATCGCGATCGACCATGGCGTACTGGGTGTCATACACCATCGTCCACAGCAGATTGGCGATGTACAGCAGCCAGAGCGCCGAGGGCAGCGCGTTCTGTTGCGCGGCAAACGCCATGGGGACGGCCCAGGAAAATGCCGCCCCAAGCACGACCTGCGGCCAATAGGTGTAGCGTTTCATGAAGGGATAGGTGGAGGCCAGCAACAGGCCGACGACCGAGAGCAGCGTGGTCAGCGTGTTGGTCAACAAGACCAGGCCAAACGCTGCCAGGCACAGCAGCAGGAAGAGAATGCGTGCCTGGGTGACGGAGACTTCACCGGTGACCAGGGGGCGCTCCCGGGTGCGTGCCACACTGCCGTCCCAGTGGCGGTCCGCCAGATCGTTGACAATACAACCCGCGGAGCGCATGAGCAGGGTGCCAAGGCAGAAGATCACCACCAGACGCGGTTCTGGCTTGCCCTCTGCCGCGATCCAGAGCGCCCCGAGGGTCGGCCAGAGCAGCAGCAGGGTGCCAATGGGCCGGTCGAAACGCACGAGCTTTAGCAGAGCGGACACGGAAGTCAGTACGGGCATGCTTCGGGAGCTGTGACGAAACCAGCGGCAAGCTTACTGCTTTACGCTGTGGATTGCAGCGTTCACTGTGCCTCGCTGGCTTCGGTGCACTGCCAATGACGCCTCCCAGGGGGTGAATCCCTGCAAAAACACCTCACTGACGAGCAGGCGCCTGCCGCCGATACTGAAGCATGAGCGGCGCGCCCAGGCGGGCACGGTCTGTTTCACCCAGGGCGCGATGTAGGCGCTGTCACCGCCCAGTCGTGCGAGCTCAAAGGGGCTTCGCTGCATGCCGGGATACCGAAACAGAATCGCACCGAGAGAGCGGTTCTGCAGTTTGCGCAGGTGAGCCAGTTCTCCGCTCAGGCTGCTGATGGGGAACACGCTGCGCGCGAACACCACGGCCTGCGAGTCCAGCTGCAGCAGCACCTCGCGCACCAGTGCGCGCTGCCGCGCGGGTACCTGCAGCAGATGCTGCTCCGAGGGCAGAGGCACCTGCCAGCCCTGGTAGAGCCTGCGTACGCTGAAGGTGCCTGCCTCGAGAGCGATAAGGCGCGCGGTGAGCGAACCGTCGTCGAGCAGCCAGCGGCGGCAGGGCGCAGCGAGCTCTGCGCTGGTGAACCGTTGCTCGGGGCGCCATCGGGGGTCGCGGCCCGAGTCTGCCGGCAGGTAAGCAGGCACGATAACAGGGTCTCCGGAAGTGCAAAGGCGCGAGCATGCGCCAGCTGCCGCGGGCATGCAAGGGTGTTAAACCGCGGCTAAGTTCTGTCCATGCCGCGCCCGCAAAGCGCTTGCACAATTTTCCTGTAACTCTATAGTGTTTCGCTTCAAATCAGGTCGTCACCCGCCGCTGCTTGCATCGCGCGGCGCTGTTGCGGGCGACCCGCGTAAACGACTGAGAGCGAGTGGCATTATGAGCAAGTGGGAATGCATAGTCTGTGGCCTGGTCTACGACGAAAAGGAAGGCTGGCCTGACGACGGCATTGCACCTGGCACAAAATGGGAAGATGTACCCGAGGACTGGCTGTGCCCGGATTGTGGCGTGGGCAAGGAAGACTTTGAGCTGATCGAGGAGACACCGGTCGACGAAACTCCGCACCATGAGGAGCCGGTGACCGACAAGGTACATCCCCCGGTGGTCATTATCGGCACGGGCCTGGCCGGTTACGGCGTGGCCAAGGAATTCCGCAAGCATGACAGCGAAACCCCGTTGATCCTCATCACGTCGGACGATGGTCGCTCCTACTCGAAGCCCATGCTCTCCACGGGCTATACCAAGGGCACCAGCGCCGATGACCTCGCGCAGATGGACGCCGGGTCCATGGGCAAGCAGTTGAAAGCCAGCGTGTGGACCATGACCCGCGTTGCGGGTATTGATACCGCCAACCAGGTGATCAAGGTCGGCGATGCGGAAACCGCGATTCACTACGGCAAGCTGGTGCTGGCGCTGGGTGCGCAGACTATACAGCCGCCGATAGAGGGCGATGGTCTGGAACTGGTCTATTCGGTGAACGATCTCCTCGACTACGATGACTTCCGCACGGCGATGGAGAAGAATGCCGTGCGCAAGGTGTGCATCATTGGTGGCGGCCTCATCGGCTGTGAGTTCACCAATGACCTGCTCAACGGTGGCTACGAGGTTGAGGCGGTGGATCCCCTCGGCTACTGCCTGCCTACGCTGCTGCCGGAGCCGGCAGGCAAGGCGGTGCAGGCGGCACTGGAGGCCAAGGGTGCCCGCTTCCACTTTGGTCCGCTGGTCACCGCGGTCAACCGGGCGGAACAGGGCGTGGTGGTGAGCCTGAACAATGGCGAACGTATCAGTGCCGACATCGTGGTGTCCGCAGTGGGCGTACGGCCCCGGGTAGATCTGGCGAAGGCCGCCGGTCTGGAAGTGAATCGCGGGATCGTCACCAACCGTCTGCTGGAGACCAGTGCGCCCAATGTCTATGCCCTGGGTGACTGCGCCGAGGTGGCAGGTCATGTACTGGTCTATGTGGCGCCGCTGGTGGCCAGTTCCCGCGCGCTGGGCAAGACCCTCGCCGGTGAGCCCTCCGAGGTGGTTTACCCGCCCATGCCGGTGACAATCAAGACGCCGGCCTGTCCGGTCGTCGTGGCCCCGCCACCGGCTGGCGCCGACGGAGAGTGGCAGATCGATGCCAGCGGTAGCGATGTGCGTGCAGAGTTCCGCAACGCTGCGGGTGAGCTGCTGGGCTTTGCCCTGACCGGTGACGCGACCAAGGCAAAAATCGAACTGCAGAAAGCCCTGCCGGCCATACTGCCCTGAGCAGCGGCCCGCTGGATCCCCAGCGCGCCCGGCGGCAACTGGAGGCCTGGCTGGAAGGTGCCGTTGTCGGCCTGAACCTGTGCCCCTTTGCGCGTCCGCTGCTGGGTTCGCCAGCGCTGCGTATTGTGGTGTGTGGGGCCAACGGGAGCGCTGCCGGCCAGCGCGAGATGGACGCTTGCCTGCTCGCTGAGTTTGACCTGCTGCTGAACAGCGCAGAGGATGAGGTGGCGACCACGCTGCTGGCCTTCACCGGGGCGCTGGCTTCCTTCGACGCGTACCTGGATTATCTTGATCATGCGAACACGCTGCTGCAGGCTGCCGGTCTCGAAGGCATTGTGCAGCTGGCGAGTTTTCACCCGGAGTACCAGTTCGCGGGTGAGCCGGCCCTCGCGGCCAGTCACTACAGTAACCGCGCGCCGCTGCCAGTCATTCACCTGCTGCGTGAAAACATGCTGGAAGCGGTGCTGGCTCGCTGGCCCAACCCGGAGCGTATTCCGGAGGCGAATATTGCCCGTTTGAACAGTATCGGACGCGCCACGCTGGCGGCGAAGCTGGCGGAGTGGCAGGCACTGTAGCGCGGTCACACCTCTGCGAACTTCTCCCGCTGCGCGGTCCAGCGCTGAATCAGCGCTTCGATGACCGCGGGGTCCCCCTGCTGCAGGGTGTGGGCGATGCTGTGAACCGCGTCCAGCAGGTGATTGTGTGCGGGTAGCTCGGCGATGCGAAAGGCGAGCAGCCCGGTCTGCCGGGTGCCCAGCACCTCGCCGGGTCCGCGCAGCTCCAGGTCCTTTTCCGCGATATAGAAGCCGTCGTTGCTTTCCCGTAGCGCCAGCAGGCGCTGCTGTCCACTGCGTGACAGGGGTGATTGGTACAGCAGCACGCAGTGACTGGCACCCCCGCCACGGCCCACGCGGCCGCGCAGCTGGTGCAGCTGTGCCAGCCCAAGGCGTTCGGGGTTTTCGATCACCATCAGACTGGCGTTGGGCACGTCCACGCCCACCTCAATCACTGTGGTCGCTACCAGCAGGGCAAGCTCGCCGCGCTTGAAGGCGTCCATCACCGAGGCCTTCTCCACGGGTTTCATGCGCCCGTGCACCAGGCCAATCTGCAGTCCCGGCAGTGCCTCCTGCAGCAGTTCGGCGGTCGCCTCCGCCGCCTGCGCCTGCAGGGAATCACTCTCTTCGATCAACGTGCACACCCAGTAGGCCTGTCGTCCGCTGGCGCAGGCGTGGGCGACCCGGGCGATCACCTGGTCCCGACGCTGGCTGTCGATCAGCACCGTGGTGACCGGCTCGCGGCCCGGAGGTAGCTCATCAATCACCGAGAAGTCGAGGTCGGCGTAGGCGACCATGGAGAGTGTGCGAGGGATCGGTGTCGCGGTCAGTACCAGCTGGTGCGGCCGACTCTCGCTTCCCGCTTTCTGGCTCAGGGCCAGGCGCTGGTGTACCCCGAACTTGTGTTGCTCGTCGACCATTACCAGCCCCAGCCGGTGAAACGTCACCGTCTCCTGAAACAGGGCATGCGTGCCGACCGCCAGGGCCGCCTCGCCTGTTGCGAGGCGCTCTGTCGCCACCTGTCGAGCTTTACCCTTGACCCGTCCACTCAGCCATTCGACAGTGATGCCGAGCGGCGCGAACCAGTGTTCGAAATTCAGCCGGTGTTGCTCGGCGAGGATCTCCGTGGGCGCCATCAGCGCCACCTGATAGCCATTGGCGATGGCCTGCAGTGCCGCGTGGGCGGCCACCAGGGTTTTGCCTGAACCCACATCACCCTGCACCAGGCGCAGCATGGGCACGGGCCGTGCCAGGTCATTGCCAATCTCCATCATCACCCGCTGCTGGGCGACGGTGGGTGTAAACGGCAGGCTTTGCAGCAAGGCCTGTTGCAGGGGCTGCCCCCTGTCGACGTGCAAAGCGGGTGCGGCTGTGGCTTGCTGACGCGCCCGCAAGCGCAGCAGTGACAGGTGATGTGCCACCAGCTCTTCCAGCGCCAGACGCAGCTGGGCGGGATGGCGGCCCTCCAGCAGCGCGTCGAGGGGTGCATCCGGTGGGGGTGCATGCAGGTATTGCAGGGCCTGCACGAGGGTGAAGGCCTGGCCACTGTCGGCGGGCAGCAGGTCGCGGGGTTGCGCCCGTTGCAGAAAACCCAGTGCCTGGCTGCACAGCTTGCGCCACTGCGTCTGTCCTATGCCCGTGGTGGTCGGATACACGGGCGTAAGCGCTTCTTCCCCCGTGCTGCGTGATACGCCACTCGTCTCCCCCGTTTCCAGGGCCCGGTACTCCGGGTGGAAAATCTCGAAGCCGTTGGCGCCCCGACGCACCTGTCCAAAGCAGCGCAAGCGCGTCCCCGGCTGCAGGCTGCTTTTCTGCGCCGCGCTGAAGTGGAAAAAGCGCAGGGTAAGTGTGCCGGTGCCGTCCTGGATGCGGGCCACCAGGCTGCGGCGGCGGCCGAAAACGATATCCGCGAGGCGCACTTCCCCTTCAACCGTGACTTCGCTACCTTCCTGCAGGCCAGCGATGGGTGTGATCCGTGTGCGGTCCTGGTAGCGCAGCGGCAGGTGAAACAGCAAGTCCTCAACCTGGGTGATGCCGTAATCCGCCAGTTGTGTCGCCAGACGCGGGCCCACCCCGCGCAACGCGGTCACTGGCACGGGTTCAAGTACCGCCACGGTCAGCTCCCGTGCCGGATTGAGAATGGCCGGCGCCGTGCGGCGTGTATTCAGGGGTATAATGCAGACGGAAGTAGCCCGGGATCACTGCGCGGCGCCCATTCAGGTGAATGCCCGTTAGTGTAACCAGTCAGGGAAGGCGATATGAAGAACAAAAGTGTGCTGATTGTCGGTTGCGGTGACCTGGGTACCCGGGCGGGGCTGCGCCTGGCGAGCGCCGGCTGGGCGGTGACCGGCCTGCGCCGGGACATTGGGCAGTTGCCTGTGGCGTTCAAAGGCCTTGCTGCGAACTACGCAGCCGCAAACGCTGACCTGTCGGCGCTGCAGGCGCTGGCTCCGGATTTCGTGTTGCTCACGCTGAAACCTGCCGGCAGTGGCGAAGCAGGCTACAGGGCGGGCTTCAGCGATGCCGTGGGCGCCGTGTTGCGGGGGCTGGGTAGCCACCGTCCGGCGGGCATACTCATGGTCTCCAGCACGCGGGTCTACGCGGAAGCAGATGGCGGCTGGGTGGAGGATGACAGCCCTCTCGTGACGACCGATCCTGCTGCGGGGGCGATTATCGACGCTGAACAGCAGTTGTTTGACTCACCCCACCCTGCCTGCACGGTGCGCAGTGCCGGTATTTATGGCGACCCGGAGGGATTCCTGCTGCGCCGTGTCGCGCGCGGTGAGCTGTGTGCAGCATCGCCGGTTCGCTACAGCAACCGTATACACCGGGAGGATGTGGGTGGCCTGCTGGCCTGGCTGCTGCAGCGCTGGGCACAGGGTATCGCACCTGCGCCGCGCATCATTGCCGTGGACAACGATCCTGCGCCGCAGTTCGAGGTAGAGGCCTGGCTGGCCAGGGCGCTGGGGCTGGATGCCTGGCAGACTGGCGCCTCAACGCCGCGCAGTGTGGCACACAAGCGCTGCCGCAACAGGGCGCTGACCGCGAGCGGCTATCGGCTGCGCTATCCCGACTACCGCAGCGGCTACAGCGCGGTGCTGCAGGCGCGTGTTACATCGGCAAAGACATGAGATCACACAGGTTGAGTATCTGGGCAATCACGTTGCGAGCGGCCATGGTGGCGGGTGTGTATGGGTTTCCTGTGGCTGTTGCCGTGGCGCAGCCCGCCCTCCCCGCAGACGCACTGCGGCTGACGTCCAGCGAAATCGTGGCGGCATTCTCCGATGCACGGGATGAGGGCGAAGTGCAGGATGGCAGCGGTGGTGTTGCCGTGAACCACTGGTTTGCAGATGGCCGTTTCCGCAGCGAATGGCACAGCGCAGCGGGCACGGGTATTGTTACCGGCCGCTGGCGTGCCGCGGAAGATATGCGCTGCATCGTCATCGATAGCGGCCTGCCCGAGCGTGAAGGGGCAGAGGAGTGCACCCCGATTTACCGGCACGGGGAGCGGTATATTTCAGTGAATCCTTCGGGTACTGTACATGGCCTGCATACCCTGTCGCCGATGGGAACGACGCGCTAGACGACCAGAATCGCCTCAACTTCAATGGCGACACCCTTGGGCAGGCCGGCGACCTGGACACAGGCGCGCGCCGGAAACGGCGGCTGCAGAAACTCCGCCATCACCTCGTTGACCGCCGCAAAGTCCGCCATATCAGTCAGCGAGATGTTGATCTTCACTGCGCTGGCCAGACTGCCGCCCGCGGCCTCGGCCACCGCGGCGAGATTACTGAACACCTGCCGGGCCTGGGCCTGAATGTCACCCGTAACCAGTTCCATGGTGCCCGGCACCAGCGGAATCTGACCGGACAGCCACACGGTGTTACCCACTTTCACAGCCTGAGAATAGGGCCCGATGGCTTCGGGGGCGTCTGGGGTGGAGATAATGGCTCGATTGGTCAACGGTTTGCTCCGGGTTTCACGCGCCGTGCCGGCGCTTCGTTTTTCAGTCGGGACACGCGGCGCACGGAGTTTACCGTGCGCAGCCGTTTCATGATGTTGGCAAGGTGCACGCGATTGGTCACCTGCATCGCCAGGTCCACGAAGGTGAACTGGTAGTCCTTGTCCTCGGTGGAGATTTTCTCGATATTCACGCCCATGCTGTTGATGCGGGTGGCGAGCACCGCGATCATCCCGCGGCGGTTTTCTACCTCGATGCGCAGCTCTGTCAGGTACTCACCCTGCACCTGGTCGTCCCAGCGCAGGGCCACCAGGCGCTCGCGGTTCTCCCGCATTTCCATCAGGTTCTTGCAGCGCTCGCGGTGCACCACAACGCCCTTTTCGGAGCTCAGATAGCCTTCGATGGGGTCGCCCGGGATGGGGTGGCAGCAGCGTGCATAGGTGACCATGAAGCCTTCGGTACCGCGAATCGCCACCGGTTGCAGCTTGCGTTCCGCAGACTCGGAGGGTTCTACAAATTCCCCGAGGATCTGTTGCGCGGTGATCGGTGGCAGCCGGTTGCCGCGGGCAATGTCCTCCAGCAGGTCCTCCAGCGCGCTGTAGTCATTGTTAGCGAGGTAATCCTGCAGGCGGTCTTCAGGCAGCTGCTCAAGGGTGCTGTCGAAGGCTTGCAGGGCCTTGTCGAGGAGGCGCTTGCCCAATGCCACCGAGTCTTCCCGTGTCTGGTGCTTGAGGAAGTGACGGATATTGGTGCGTGCCTTGGCGGTCACCGCGTAGTTGAACCAGGACGGGTTTGGACGGGCGCCCGGAGCGGTGAGGATTTCCACGGTCTGGCCGCTTTGCAGCGGCTCCGACAATGGCGCCAGGCGCCGGTTGATGCGGCAGGCGACGCAGCTGTTACCGACATCGGTGTGCACCGCGAAGGCAAAGTCTACCGCCGTGGCACCGCGGGGCAGCTCGAGAATACGTCCCTTGGGCGTGAATACGTAGATCTCGTCGGGAAAGAGGTCGATCTTGACGCTCTCGATAAACTCCAGCGAGTTGCCGGCCCGCTGCTGCATTTCCAGCAGGCCCTGTACCCACTCCCGGGCGCGGGCGTGGCTGCCGTTTGCGGAGTGGCTGTCGCTCTTGTACAGCCAGTGTGCCGCGATGCCGTTATTGGCCATTTCCTCCATTTCGCGCGTGCGAATCTGGATTTCGATGGGCACGCCGTGCATGCCCATCAGCACGGTGTGCAGTGACTGGTACCCGTTGGCCTTGGGAATTGCAATGTAGTCGCTGAATTCGCCGGGGACCGGCTTGTACAGACTGTGCACCGAGCCGAGTACCCGGTAGCAGGTATCGACCGAGTCCACGATGATGCGGAAGGCGTAGATATCCATGATCTCCGAGAAGGACTTCTTCTTGGATTTCATCTTGCTGTAAATGCTGTAGAGGTGCTTCTCGCGGCCTATCACCTCGACATCGTGGCCTTCCTGCTCCAGTGTGGATTCAATCTGGTGGCGAATTTTGTCCACCAGCTCCTTGCGGTAACCGCTGCTGGCGCGGATTGCCGCCTTGATGCGTGACGCGCGCATCGGATAGAGGGCGCTGAAGCCGAGATCCTCGAACTCCATGCGCACGGCATTCATGCCCAGGCGCATGGCGATGGGCGCGTAGATTTCCAGCGTTTCGCGGGCAATGCGCCGCGCCTTGTCCTGGGGCAGCACACCCAGCGTGCGCATGTTGTGCAGTCGGTCGGCCAGTTTCACCAGAATGACGCGAATGTCGCGCGCCATGGCCAGCGCCATTTTCTGGAAGTTTTCTGCCTGTTTTTCCGCCAGTGAACTGAATTCCATCTGGGTGAGCTTGCTCACGCCATCGACCAGCTCGGCGACGGCGGGGCCGAACTGGCTGCCGATGGAATCTTTCTCGATGCCGGTGTCTTCGATGACGTCGTGCAACATGGCGGCCATCAGGCTCTGATGGTCCATGTGCATGTCGGCGAGGATTCCTGCCACGGCCAGTGGGTGCGTGACGTAGGGCTCACCGGTGCGGCGGATCTGACCGAAGTGCGCCTGCTCTGCGAAGTAGTAGGCGCGGCGGACCTGTTGCGCCTGCGCAGGGTTCAGGTAGCTGCGCAGGGTGGAGTCGAGGGCGTCAATGGTTTGCATGATAGCTTACCCGCTTACCACAGCAGCCCTGAACCGTTAGAGCGGCTCGTGGGCCCCCATGACCTCGGCGAGCTCCTCTTCCGCATCGCGCTCTTCGTCGCGCGAGAGAATAGAGGAATTGATCAGCCCTTCAGCAATTTCGCGCAGCGCGATAACCGTGGGCTTGTCCGACTCTTCTTCGACCAGGGGATCCTTGCCGCCGGTGGCGATCTGGCGGGCGCGCTTGCTGGCGACCATGACCAGTTCGAAGCGGTTGTCGACATTTTCAAGGCAGTCTTCTACGGTTACGCGTGCCATGTGCTGGTGATTCCTGTCAGGGTTAACGAACCCTCAATTATACCCGCATCCAGCCCCTTAGTGTATAGCGCAGCAGCTGTGTGAATAATACGCCCGGTGCGTGCTTCAGGGCTTCAACAGGTCCTGCAGCAGACCACTGAGCGCCTGTTGCTGGCGCGCGGTCCGCAGGCGTTGGCCGATCACGATCGCCTCCAGCTCCGCCAGCGCCACCTCAAAGTCATTGTTGACCACGAGGTAGTCTGACTGCACGTAGTGAGACATCTCTTCAACCGCCTCCGCGAGGCGGCTGGCGATCACGGCGGGATCGTCCTGGCCGCGGCCGGTCAGGCGCTGCTCCAGAGCCTCGCGCGAGGGTGGCAGAATGAAGATGCCACAGGTGTCGGGCAGCAGGCGTTTGACCTGGGCAGCGCCCTGCCAGTCGATTTCGAGAATAACGTCGGTACCGGTGGCGAGTTGTGCCTCAACCCAGCCCTGGGATGTGCCATAGAGGTTGCCGAAAACCCGGGCGTGCTCGAGGAATGCGGCTTGCTCCAGCATCCCGATGAAGGTGGCTTCGTCGACAAAATGATAGTTTACGCCATCCTGTTCACCCGGGCGCTGGGGGCGGGTGGTGTGGGATACCGAGACCTGCAGGGACGGGCGGCGCTCCAGCAGGGCATTGACCAGGCTGGTCTTGCCGGCGCCGCTGGGCGCGGAGACGGTGTACAGGGTTCCGGTGGCGTTCATGGGCGGCAGCTGTCCTTGTGGCGTCGTGCAGTCTCACCGGCATTTTACACGTTGCGCGATACAAGTGGGCACGTTCCCTGCCGCGGCCGCGGATTAGAGTGGGGTGATGGTAATGTTCGGAGCCACCTGCCGGAAGAAATTGCGCAGCAGCTTCCAGCTCAGGTCCGTCTCCAGGGCGCCCACCAAGGGGTGCAGGACCAGTGCGTCATTATCGGCCATATTCGGGGCGCTGCGCAGCACCTCCGCAGCAGTTGTTACCTGGTAGGTACCCAGTGCCTTGAGCGCGTCCGCATCCAGGGCGCTGCTGAACATCATGTCCTGGTCGCTGTCTTGCTGCCATTGAGCATAACAGTTCGTTTCGTAGAGGGCGTAGGGGGCCAGAGCCGCCCAGTCTTCCTCTGGCGCATCCGAGACATACAGAAATGAAAAGGGCATTTCGGCCTGAAAGCGCGGGCGTTTACCCAAGCGTTCGCACTCGGTGGCATACACGGCGTTGAGCTGGGGCATGCCGCCGATGAACCCGTCACCCTGCCGTGCAGCGCGGCGCGCAGCTGCGGCCGAACTGCCACCCATGAACAGTGTGGGATGCGGTGTTTGCAGCGGTTTGGGTGTTACCCGTGCGGAGCGCCCACGGTATCGGAATGCCTCGCCGCTCCAGGCGTCCTTCAGCGCCTGCACGCCCTCTTCCATCCGTGCTCCGCGTTGCTTCGGGTCGACGCCGAACATCTCCAGCTCGCGTCCGACATAGCCTCCCAGCAGCAGCACCTCCGCGCGCCCTCGGCTGAGATGGTCAAGCACTGCAACGTCTTCCGCCACGCGGAGTGGGTCGCTGAAGGGCATGATGACGTTGACCTGCAGACGCACGTTGCGGGTGGTACGGGCAGCCGCCGCGGCGAGGATCACCGGACTCGGCAGATAACCGTCCTCACTGCCGTGGTGTTCACAGAAATTGATGGTTACGGGGTAGCCCTGTGCGTCAATCCAGGCAATCTGCTCCAGTGTCAGATCGTAGGTGTCTGCAAAAGACAGCCCTGTGGTGGCCGCTGGTGCCCGGCATTCGTACTTGACCATGACGGAAGGCATGTCGTTGTCTCCGGTAGCTACGGTGTCAGGCTTCGTTGGGTACGCCGAAGAAATCCTGATAGCGTCGATAGAGCTGACGCTGGGTTTGAGTCAGGCTGTACTCATGCTTGCCGAACTTGCCCTGGGGTTTCAGCGCCAGATAGGCCTGCATGGCATCGCGCCCGTTTTTGTCCAGCGGTGTGCCCATGGCCCGGTAGAGTTTCTCCAGTGCCGCCAGGGGTTCCTGGATCAGGTCGTGATAGAGGAAGCTGTGCAACTGGCCGGCGGGTAGCAGATCGCTCTCCAGCAGATCAACCACGGCGTTGAGCCGCGCGGCGCCAGCCTCGGGCGTCATCAGGTTCTCGAAGGCGCGTGCGTCAAAGGGCTTGCTGCTGCGCATCCAGTACAGGGTGCCGAGCAGGTTGGTCACGGAGGCCTGCGCTACAATCGGGTCGCGGTGGGTGATGACCACTCGTGCATCCGGGAATACCTGAAACAGCACGGGCAGGTTGCCGAGGTGCGAGGGTGCCTTCAGCAGCCAGTGCTGACGCGGATTTTTCCACTGCAACACTTTCAGCATGCGCTTGTAGTAGTGGTAGGCCGGTGCCAGATCCTGCCGGTAATACCAGTCGTTGTAGCTTGGTATCTGATATTGCCCCGGCAGATTCTCACTGCGGAATGTGCAGCTCATGGCGACGATGCATTCGTTGGGAATTTCCGCGCCCATCTCGTGCATGGTGGCGTAGCTGGGCACCACGCGGTTCCACTGTGTCACGAGGTGTTCGCAGCGTTCTATCCGTGGGTCGTTGTGGTAGTTCGCGGCCTCCGGTGGTGGGTAGGGAAACATTATTTCCCAGTTGCGCGGGGAGCCAAAACGGGCGTCCTGCGCCAGCAACTCAAACAGAATTGACGTGCCCGAGCGCGGCAGGCCGGTGATGATGACCGGCTGGTCAATCACTTCGTCGTCTATCTCCGGGTGTTGTGCATAGGCGGCTTCGATGCCCAGCCGCGCTTCCAGCCAGCGCAGGATATCGGAGCGGGTCATCAGCCTGCCGAGCAGGTGCAGGTCTGCCTCACTTTCCAGGGCCTGCAGGAATACGTGAAATCCCTCCAGCCAGTCATCGCTGCCAAAATCCGTGTATCCGGTATTGCGTCGGGCGGTGTCCATCAGCTCCTCGGCGCGCAGGGGCACCAGGCTCTTGATATCCATGTGCCGGCCTTCATCGATCACGCGCTGTACCCACTCGGGGCGTGCCGGCGGTGTCCATTCACTCATCTGTGCTCTCCGGGGCAGTTGCGCCTGACGGCTTCAGGGCATGTAGGCGCCGCCGCTGACTGAAATCAGCTGGCCTGTGACATAGCCTGAGCGTTCCGATGCGAGGAACAGCGCCATCCAGGCGATATCCTCAGGGCGGCCCAGTTTGGGGATGGGCAGGCCGCTCATATTGTAGAGGCTGCCCTCCTGCAGGGCTTTCTCCATCGCATCGGGCGTGCCCATGGTCTCGAAACCAAAGCGGTTCCAGAAACTGCCTTCGCCCACCTGGTCGGCCTCATAGGGCACGATCCAGCCCGGGCAGATATTGTTGACGCGTACCCCCTTGCCTGCCCATTCCCAGGCGAGGCCCTTGGAGAAGCTGTTGACAAAGCCTTTTACGCCGCCGTAATGCACCACATTGGCTGCGGCTTCACCCAGCAGGGAGGAGTTGGAAGAAATATTGATGATGCTGCCGGTCTTGCGTGACAGCATGTCCTGCGCAACCGCCTGACAGCAGTTCACCACGCCATCGATATTAAGCGCGATCTCCCAGCGTCGCGCGTCCGCATCGAGGTCCTCAAGGTTGGCGGGGTGTGCCACTCCGCCCGCATTATTGACCAGTACATCCACGGGGCCGAAGGCCTCGTGGGCGCGTGCGACCATCGCATCGACACTGGCGCGATCGGTGACATCGGTCGCCACCGCCAATACCTTGCCCGGCAGTCCCAGGGTTTCCGCTTCTGCGGCGAGCTTTTCGCCGGTGGTGACATCGCGCGAGGCGCTGACCACGTTCAGTCCCTCACGGGCAAATTCCAGCACCAGGCCGCGCCCGATGCCCCCGCTGCCGCCGGTGATGATGGCGGTCTTGCCCTGCAGCTGTAAGTCCATGCTCTTGTCCTCTTATCAACGGTTATCAGGTGGCGTGGGTCAGACTCCGAAGCGCTGGATAACACCGCGCCGTCGCGCCGCGATTTGCGCCGCCCGCCCGGCTGCATCCACGCGGCGCACATTGGCCGGCAGCGCGGCATCCAGCGCGCTCAGTTTTACCTGCTGCGCTCTTGGCGTCGGGTAATGATCTGCCTGCATCCAGCGCACAGTGATGTAGCCTTCGTTGAAGCCGGCGGGGTCCAGCCAGTTGGCGTGGCCGGTATCAACGTGAGCGATCACGAGGATCAGCTCGCCGTCATCCTGTAGCTGCGCATAGTGGCAGTTGGTGTTGCTGAGGACGCTGCGGTAGTCCATGGAGCACCACCAGTAGTTGCCAAATTCCACCGCCCAGTAATGCGCGGTGGGTGGCTTCACCCGCACGATGAGCGCTTCGTCTGCCGGCAGTTGCCAGTAGGCGATCAAGGGTTCGCCGCCGGGTGTGGCGTCGATCGCGTTATCGTCCAGTTGGCGATAGGACAGAAAGGTATTGGGTCGGGCTTTCCAGCGCTCGATCATGTCCGCCCAGTAGGCCAGGGAGTCGCCCACCCACTGCGAAACCGCGGCCAGACCCCGCTCCAGCCGTGCGGCATCCATTACCGGGGCGGGCGCTGGCGCGCCACTGATACGGTCGATACTGGCGTGCATTGGACGCTCGTTTTCCCAGTCCGCGAAGAATTGACGGAAGGTGACGCGGAAGGTGTTGGGGGAGGTTTGCAGCCAGTTGCCCGGGTGTGGGTCGGGGCTGCAGATCAATTCGAAGCTGCCGTCCTCGGCGACCTCCAGATCCTGGCCGAACAGCGTGTGTACGGCGGCTCCGCCCCAGGGCGTATTGCCGTGCTCTACCGCGGTGACCGCGAAGTAGCGTGCGCTGCCGCGGTTACCGTGAATGCGGTAGGTGTCGGTACCGTTGATGGGTCCACCGACATATACAGCGTCGGGGTTGTCGCCACCCTGTTTGCGAATGGGGTCGAAGTAGTGCAGAAGCTCCGGGTGCAGTGGATCATCGTTCTCCAGAAAGAACTGCATGCCAAGCCCAATATTCTGCGCCAGGCAGCGAAAGCCAGCGGCACGGCTCAGGTCGCCGCTGGGCACGCCCTCGCCGAACGGGAGTCGCCCCGCCGCTTTGAGCTGATCACAAAATTGATCCCAGGCCTGGGTGAGTTTCTGGTCCTCGCTGCGTAGGCTTTCGATGGTCATGCGATGGGCTCCCGGGTCAGTGTGTGCAGAGTGCGTTCAATGAGTTCGCGGAGGTGGCGCGCGGAGTAGTACCGTGAGTCCAGCAGGGCGCCACAGCAGGCGCCGGCCATGAACACCGTGAGGTCGCCGGCAAGTCTTGTCAGATCCGCTTCCGTGCGGATCTCACCGGTCTTTACGGCCGCCTCCAGGTCGCCTTGATAGCGCTTGCGGGTCAGTGCCAGACGCTTCTGCTGCTCCCGCCGGTGGCTGGGCTCGATAGCTGCGACACTCCAGAAACACAGGCGGATTTTCCACTCCTCTCGAGATTCCGTATTCAGTGGAAGAATGGCGTTGAGACGCGCGCGCAGTGCTTTCAGGCCCGTGAGCCCGGCTGTAAGGCGTTGCTCGCGGCGTATGTAGCGCACGTTCATCTGGTCCAGAGCAGCGGCGATAACGGCGTCTTTGTCGGCAAAGTAGTGTTCAACAATGCCTTTGGACACGCCCGAGCGCAGCGCAATGGCGCGCATGGTCGCTCCCTGCAGGCCCTGTTCGGCGATGCAGTGAGCCGCGGCTGAAGCAATCATGGACCGGCGTTGTTCATGGTCTACTTTCTTGGGCATAGACACAGCGTATCCTTGATTGCCTGAAGTCTGCGTCAGCCGGTTCCTGAATGCAAGCCAATTGGCCTATAAAAATATCAGCAATGGAGTTCTTGTTACCAACACATATGCAGGAGTAATCTCTGGCTGGTGCACAGTGTCTTTTTCGATAGCAGAGTTTTGACTTGCTAAACTTCAGCCGGGATTGACCCATTAACGAACTAATAAAGGTGACTGCTGTGAGCCAGAGTAGAGCAAAGCCCGCTGACAACAACAGCGCGCATAATGAACTGCCTCGCTTGAGGCCGATTGCCGCCGGTGCTCTGCAGGAAAGAGCCCGACAGTTACGTCTCGATATTCTGGATGTCATCAGTCATGCTCCAATGGGTCATTTTTCCAGTAGCCTCTCTTGCGCAGAGATTCTGGTCACCCTGTATCACCACGTGCTGCGTTTGCGTAAGGGTGATCCGGGGTGGGAGGATCGCGATCGCTTCCTGTTAGGAAAAGGCCACGTGGCAGTCGCTCTGTGGCCTCTTTTTGCAGAGTTGGAGTTTTTTCCGCAAAGCTGGCTGCAGACATTTGGTCAATTGGGCAGCAGACTGACGGATCACCCCGACATGCATCGTGCGCCGGGCGTCGACTTCAGTTCGGGTTCGCTGGGGCACAACCTTTCTGTCGGACTGGGCATGGCGCTCGCCGCTCGCAGACGCGGCAAAGACCACCGGATATATGTCTTGCTGGGTGACGGCGAAATCCACGAGGGCCAGGTTTGGGAGGCCGTTATGGCTGCGGCACATTACAAGGCTGGAAATCTGGTGGCGATTGTCGATGCCAACGGCTCCTGTGCCGATGGCCCCACCCAGTCTGTGATGGGCATCGAGCCGTTAACGGACCGGTTCTCCAGTTTCGGCTGGCACTGTATCGAAGTGGACGGGCATGATTCGGGTGCCCTGATGCGTGCCTTTGCGGAGGCAATGCAGTTTGCTGAACAACCAGTGTGTGTGGTGGCTCGCACGCTGAAGGGCAAGGGTATCTCCTTCATGGAAGAGTCTCCCCGTGAGTGGCATCTCGGGGCCTTGAATGGTGCGGACCTGGAACGGGCCCGAAGCGAAATCAGGGAGGCAAAGCAATGAGCACCATGAGTGATCCTTTCAGTTTCACCGCCGGTGCGGTCGAGAGCAGCTACGTTGGTAATCTGGGTGAAGCGTTTCGTCGCTACGGGGAACAGAATGACGACGTACTGCTGATTTCCCCCGACCTGGGCGCCGGGCCGGTTACCGGGGCCTTCGTTCAGCAGTTTCCCGAGCGCTTTATCGATGCCGGTATTGCGGAATGTAACGCCATGTCGATGGCTGCGGGGATGGCGACCTATGGTTATAAGGTTTTCGTCCTGCAAATGGGTGCATTTGGCGCTTTGAAGTGCGCAGAACAGATCCGCGCTGACATCGCGTTCACACAAGTTCCCGTGCGTATTCTGTCCGCATGGAGCGGTCTGGCCATGGGATTCTTTGGTACTACACATCACGCGGTAGAAGACATTGCGATTACCCGGGCCATCCCCGGTCTCACTGTCCTGGCGCCTGCCGATGACAACGCCGCGACGGCGATGTTGTCAGCGTCTGAGCAGGTGCGCGGTCCGGTCTTCATTCGGCTGACCGATGCCAACGTCAATCCGGTATACGACTCGCCCCCAGAGATTATCCTGGGCCGTTTCGGGTGTGTGCGTGAAGGTAGTGACGGGACCATTATAGGCACGGGGCTTGGCGCCCAGCTCGCTGCGGGAGCCGCGGCGCTCCTCGCCCGGGAAGGCCTGTCCATTCGGGTACTGGACGCCTATAGCCTGAAACCGTTGGATGAGGCAGCGGTTGTTGACGCGGCGCGCGAGACCGGGGCGATCCTAACGGTTGAGGAGCATTTGGTGACCGGCGGCCTGGGCAGTGCCGTCGGTGAGATATTGGCGCGCAACGGCCTGGGGGTGCAGTTCTCAATTCACGGGATACCGGATGAAACCCTCACCGTAGGGATGCCTGAAGAGCTGTATGCACACTATGGCCTGACGATAGAGGAAACAGCGCAGCGTATGCGCGCGCTGCTTGCAGGCAAGCGCTAGCGCTTTGCTTGCGCGCTATCCGATATTCAGTTGAATCAGGGTGAGTTCGTGCGCGCGGAGATATTGAAGGGCGGGAGTTCGGAAGCGCAATTCCATAATTCGCTGGAGGCATTGTGAACACTGATGAGCAGGCTTCAAGACGTGGCGAGGACGTGACGGACATACACGTCCTGCCGTTTCGCCAGGCCGGTTCAGCGTTCGAAATTGACCTTGGTGTTGATGTCCGGGTTGCGTTGCTGGGCAATGTCCGCGAATCGCGCTTCCAGCATTGGCATAAAAGCCGTATCAGGTATCAGCCAGAACAGGCCCTCCTCAATGCCCTGGAATACCTGCGCCGCAAACTCGTCGGGACTCGGCCCCATCGCCACGTTATTGGCGACCGCATCGTGGAACGCCTGTTCTGCTTCGCCGAGACTGACCTTCTGGTCGTCCGGGCGCAGCCGATCTGATTGCCATATTCTCGTAGCGACCTCTGCCGGGCAGAGTACAGATGCCGTGACGTCACCCGGCTCTTGGGCCAATTCCTTGTAGAGGCTCTCAGTTAACACGGCGACAGCGTGCTTCGTTGTCTGATAAGGGCTCATGAATGTTCCTCCACCCAGTAGCCCGCCAATTGATGCCGTGTTGATTATTCTGGCGGCTTCCCCCTGCGTCAGCATTCGGGGCACAAAGTAATGCAAGCCGTGCACAACGCCCATCAGGTTTACGTCAATGATCCAGCGCCAGTCCCGTAGCGGCCGCTCCCAGCACTTGCCATCGACCAGTACGCCGGCATTGTTAAACAGAAGATGCACTTTGCCATGCATGGCATACACGCACTCCGCGAAATCAGCCATGGCCTCTGCATTCGTGACATCCACGACACGCGTAGTCAGGCGCGCTCGCCTTTCTCCGGCGCTGTCGGACAGTTGCTGTAGCCCCTTTGCGTCCACATCAGCGCCAACCACATGCATGCCATGTTGCAGCGCGTGGCGCGCCAGTCCGGACCCAATGCCACTGCCGGCCCCCGTAATAACGCAAACGCGTTCCTCCCAATTCTTCATACGGACTTTCCCTGTGTTCACTTCTGTCATGGCATTGGATGCAACTGGCCTCTGCCGCGTTTACTCCATCTATTGTAGGGTTGATAGAGTGGCCCGAGTGCTTCAGTGACTCGCCTAAACCAAGGCTTGAGAAGAACCTGCCAGCATTATTTGACTCATGGCAGGCGAGCCCTCATACACGCGTATCACGAAATGTCGAAGCGCGGATCCATCCGCGGGCCACTGGCAACGTCTGCGATTTGTGTTACGCAGCTTCGGCTGTTCACATTATTCAATGTTCTGGATCTGTTCCCTCATCTGCTCAATCAGCACTTTCAGTTCAACCGCATTGTGCGTGGTGCTACTGGCGATCGACTTCGAGGACAGGGTGTTCGCCTCCCGGTTCAGCTCCTGCATGAGAAAATCCAGGCGCCGCCCGCAGGGGCCACCGTTGTCCAGCGTGTGACGGACTTCGTGAATATGGGCCTGCAGTCGGTCCAGCTCTTCTTCCACATCGGCTTTCTGCGCCAGGTAGACCAGCTCCTGCTCCAGCCGCTCCTGATCGATCTCGACCTGCAATTCCGCCAGGCGCGCCCGCAGCCGTGCCTGCTGTTGCTCGCGCAGCGCAGGTATCTGTGCGCGGGCCGCTGCGGTGGCGGCCTCGACCTGGGCCAGTCGGTCGCGAATGAGCGCCCCCAGCTGGGCGCCCTCGCGAGCCCGGTTTTCCATCAGGGTGTCCAGGGCTGTGTCGAAAAGCGCATTGGCGCGTTGCAGCAGTGTGGTTTCGTCGGCTTGCGTCGCGCTGCACACACCGGGAAACTGCAACAGCTCAAGCGGGTTGATCGGCTGCGACGCCGGCAGTGTTGCACCGATGTCCAGGATGGTATCAATGACCTTTTGCAGGTGTTCGCGATTGACCTGCAGCGCCGACGCCTCTGTCGCGCTGGCCTGAAAGCGCACAAGGCAATCGAGCTTGCCACGGGACAGGCGTGTCGCGGCGCGGGCGCGCAGAGAGGTTTCTGCGCTGCGCAGTACATCGGGCAGTTTGAAACTGCAATCCAGGTAGCGATGGTTGACGGTGCGAAGCTCCACGGTAAGGTCGCCGCCACTGCTGCTGGTGCTCTCCCTTGCGAAGGCCGTCATGCTGTAGATAGGTGTCGTCAAGCCTCTTGCCTCTGCTGAAAGTACCCACAGAGTCTAGCAGCCTGTATCGTCGGCTCACACCCGTCGCGGCGCGTCTGGTGTCTGTTATGCTTCCACCATAAGCGGTCCGGGGTCCGCGAGCTGCCAGGAAATCATCTATGTTGTCTGCACCGTTGCCAACCGTCGAGGTAAATCCTGCAACCACACCGGCTGCGGTCGTGATCTGGTTGCATGGCCTGGGGGCGGACGGCCACGATTTCGAACCCATTGTCCCGCAGCTGCAGCTGCCGACTGACCTGCCGGTTCGCTTTGTGTTTCCGCATGCGCCCGAGCGAGCGGTCACGGCGTTTGGCGGGCAGCGGGCCCGGGCGTGGTTCGATTTTGACCCCGGCGCGGGCCTCGACCTGCCCGGCCTGGAGAAATCTGCGCGGCAGGTGCGTGACCTGATTCAGAATGAGATCGACAGCGGAACACCGGCCGAGCGCATTCTGCTGGCGGGCTTTTCACAGGGTGGTGTGCTGGCTTTTCACACGGCCCTGTTTTACCCCAGGCGCCTTGCCGGCATCCTCGCCCTGTCGACCTTTCTGGCTGACGGCGCCAGCCTGGGTGGCGCGAGCGCGCAGGCCAACGCGCAGATTCCCATATTGCTGTGCCACGGCCAGAGCGACAGCGTCTTGCCGATTTCCTTGGGGAAGTCAGCACTTACTACTCTTGAGAGCGCTGGTTATTCAGTCGAATGGCAGGAGTATCCCATGGCCCATGAGGTGTGCATGGCGGAGATTCAGGACATCAGTCGCTGGCTGCAGGGGGTATTGCGCGCGCCGACCTGAGTGCCTGGTGCCGCCCGGCACGGGTGGCCGGCCGGTGGCGCACTGCAGCCGGCTCCCGGCTCGCGTATACTGCGCCACCCATTGACCGGAGACTCCCCATGCAACGACCCAGCGGCCGCGCGCCCGAAGACCTGAGAACTGTCACCCTCACCCGGGATTTCACCTGCCACGCGGAGGGTTCTGTGCTGGTCGAGTTCGGCGCCACGCGGGTCATCTGCACAGCGTCGGTTGAGCCCGGCGTACCCCGCTTCCTGCGCGGTACGGGCAGCGGCTGGGTCACTGCCGAGTACGGCATGCTGCCGCGCTCTACCGGTTCGCGCATGGATCGTGAGGCCAGTCGCGGCAAACAAGGCGGTCGCACGCTGGAGATACAGCGCCTGATCGGTCGCTCGCTGCGCTCGGCGGTGGATCTGAAAAAGCTGGGTGAATTTACCATCACCGTTGACTGCGATGTGATTCAGGCTGACGGTGGCACCCGGACTGCGGCCATTACCGGTGCCTGCGTGGCGCTGGTGGATGCCCTGAATCACCTGCAGCGCAAGAAGCTGATCACCACCGACCCGCTGTTGCAGATGGTGGCGTCGGTGTCCGTCGGTGTATTCCAGGGCGTACCCGTGCTGGACCTGGATTACCGTGAGGATTCCCGGGCCGATACAGACATGAATGTCGTGATGGGTGAGGACGGCGGCTTCATCGAGGTACAGGGCACCGCCGAGGGACAGCCCTTCCAGCGCGATGAAATGAACGCCATGCTGGACCTGGCAGAAACCGGCATACGCCAGCTTTTCGAGGCCCAGAGGCGGGCGCTGGCGGGTTGAACCGGCTCAGACTTCGATGTCGTAATCCATGATGACCGGGGCGTGGGTGGAGAACACTCGCGCCTTGTAGATGGCGCCGTAGTCCACCGCGTACTTCAGGCCCTTCGAAATAATCTGGAAGTCGGTACGCCAGCCGTTGCTGCCCGGCTCACCGTCCGGCCACCAGCTGAACTCATCACGGTCGGAGTTGATTTCCCGGAATGCATCGACATAGCCGCCGTCGATGAGTTCGTCCATCCACTGCCGCTCTTCAGCGAGGAAACCGGGAACCGTACTGTTGCGCTCCGTGTCCTGGACATCGGCTGCGGTGTGGGCCAGGTGCCAGTTGCCGCAGATGATGAACTCGCGGCGTTTGTTGCGAATTTTCTGCAGGTGGTTCTGCAGCAGGCTGTAAAACTCGTTTTTTCGCGCCAGCTGTTCTGCGTTGCCGGGCGCCGCATAGGGGGCCAGCAGGCAGCCTACACTGAGGTTTTCGTAGTCAGCCTGGATATAGCGACCTTCCATATCGAAATCGGTGAACCCGAGACCGGTCATGATGGCCTTTGGCAGCTTGCGGCAGTAAATGGCCACGCCGTTGGACTTGCCGTCCACATCGTCATAAAAATAGGCGTTGTATTCGGGCGGAAAGTAAAGATCGTCCCGAAGGTCGTACTCGGTGCAGCGCAGGTCCTGGATACAGATAAAGTCAGCATCCTGCTCGCTCAGCCAGTCATAAAATCCGTTACCAGCGGCGTTCTGGATGCCGTCGGCACTGAAGCTGATGATCCTCATTCT
>CEOG01028019.1_pt1 | contig 25082 bp, 27 predicted proteins | sample 530301 | NCBI WGS metagenome assembly CEOG01 (sample SAMEA2619903, study PRJEB7988) | marine metagenome | biome: marine biome (ENVO:00000447); feature: surface water layer (ENVO:00002042); material: "saline water (ENVO:00002010), including plankton (ENVO:xxxxxxxx)" | depth 5 m | reverse complement strand
CATTCTGCGTCATACGGAGACGAGTTCGCATTAGTCTGACAGCACCCGCGGCGGCGCTAGCCGAGATCGCAGGATGTTTCGCGTTCTGGGTCTGGCTGAAGCTGGACAAATCAGCTTGGTGGAGCGTACCAGGCGTTGCCAGCCTGATAGTTTTCGCTTGGCTTCTGACTCGGATCGACAGCGATTTCGCTGGGCGCACCTACGCGGCCTACGGCGGCATCTACATAACTAGCTCGCTTTTTTGGCTCTGGGCGGTGGAAGGTCAGAGACCTGACCGCTGGGACAGCATAGGCGCTCTTATCTGCATTGTTGGCGTCGGATTGATCATTTTCGGGCCACGCGGGAACTGATCGAATATTTGAGGTCAAGTCGGAGAGCCTGTGGTGTATACAACAGGCTTTCGACTAAAGACCATGGGGACCGACTTAGGTCGGTTTATTAACTCCCCGACTACCAAAGTTCTGGAATACCCGACAAGGGTTGCTTCTTTCGGTCTACAAACATTGGTTTAAAGTTTCCAGATTGTTTGTTGAAATGACTACTATCAGAGTATATATAGGGTTCAGGCGTTTTTATTTTCTGAGAGAAACAGTTGGCAGAAATTCGGAAAAAACTGAACTGGCGCAGAATAAGCGTGAGCATTTTTATGACTCTTGCTATTGCGATTAATGTTTTTGCGATCATACCCTCTGCCGAAAGTCACGAAGCTATAGAGAGCGTATCTCACATTATGGTTTCGGCGGCGGATGATTTGTCTAAAAGTCACGAAACCGACCGGCATAATCATATCGAAAAATGTGGCATGATCTCTTGTGCATTTAGCTTGCCCGCAAATTTTCAAGTAATATCGACAGCGTTTGGTACGAAAACGCCGTTTGATGTCATTGCTGTGCAAGTAGCATCTATTGCTTTTGCACCACCAAAGCACCCCCCAAAGATTTAGTTCCTCTTTTAGGCCATTTCTCAAGACAGCCATGATTGCTGTCAATGCGGTTATGCGCCTTTCCCAAACTTCGACTATTGAAATTTGAATCTGTCTCCCTGCCTGACCGAGGTGAGGTCTGCGCTAGATGGAGACCAGAACAGGAACTGATAACATGAAAATTAAGCGTACTTTTTTGTCCGGTGTTGCCGGTGTTACCCTTACGGCGGTATTAGCCGTCACTTCTGCAGTTGCTTTCGCTGCGGGCAGCCATGATGGCGGCCACGGCGGAAAATCGGGCATTGGTGTCCCTGGTAACGCTGCAGACGTCACCAGAACCATTGAGATTAAGATGGGGGATAATTTTTACGAACCGGAAGAGATTTCCATCAAGAAAGGTGAAACGGTTCAATTCAAGATCATCAATGCCGGGGAATTCGTTCATGAGTTCAATATCGGTACGGCCGCCATGCATGCTGCACATCAGGAAGAAATGATGATGATGATGGAGCACGGGGTACTGGAAGTCGACAAGATCAATCGGGATATGATGAAGATGGATATGGGAAATGGCAAGACCATGGAACATAACGATCCAAACAGTGTGTTGCTGGAGCCAAAGGAAACGGCGGAGGTTATCTGGAAATTTTCGGATGATGCCGAGCTGGAATTCGCCTGCAACGTTCCTGGCCATTATGCCTCCGGCATGATGGGTGAAGTTCACTTTGAGTAAATGTTTGCGCAGCCCAAAGAGGCTGCGCATTCCAGCTTTTCAAAAAATGAAAGGAACAGCAGGATGAGAATTTCATTCATGCAAAAGACTTGCCTTGGTCTTGCAATGGCCGCAGGAGTTGCACTTCTACCAAGCTTGAGTGTCGCGAAAACCTATAACCTGACCGTCGACAAAGTTATGATTTATACAGGAGACTTCCAAAAGGAAGGGATCGGTTACAATGGAAAATCCCCCGGACCCGTACTCCGGTTTAAGGAAGGCGAAGATGTCACGATCAATGTGACGAATAACCTCGATGAATCCACATCTATCCACTGGCACGGCCTTATCCTCCCCTTCCAGATGGACGGGGTGCCTAAAATCAGCTTCCCTGGAATCGAACCGGGAGAGACCTTCACCTATAAGTTTCCAATCGTGCAATCCGGAACATACTGGTTTCATAGCCATTCCGGCTTTCAGGAACCTGACGGAGCCTATGGTTCAATTGTAATCGAACCTGAGAAACGGGATCCTTTTCGTTTCGACAAGGATTACGTCGTTCAGTTCACCGATGCGCATCCTCATTCCGGTAAACGAATATTGCGGAATTTGAAAATGTCGGCGGATTACTACAACCGTCAGCAGCAAACTCTCGGGGATTTCTTTTCAGATGTCAGCAAGAACGGTTTTAAAGCAACCGTCGATGACAGGATGGCGTGGGGCGACATGCGGATGATGCCGACAGACATTGAGGATGTGCAGGGCTTCACACCGCTTATCAATGGCAAAGGGCCTGAACAGAACTGGACCGGATTGTTCGAGCCGAAAGAACGCATTCGCCTGCGGTTCATCAATTCCTCCGCTATGACTTATTTTGATGTCCGCATCCCGGGGTTGCAGATGACGGTGGTTGCTGCGGATGGAAACAATGTGCAACCTGTCACGGTCGATGAGCTTCGCCTGGGCGTGGCAGAAACGTATGACGTTATCGTTCGTCCCATGGACGATAAGGCCTATACAATTTTCGGGGCAAGCATGGGAAGAACAGCCTATGCACGGGCCACTCTCGCGCCGCGCCAAGGCATGGTTGCGGAAATTCCGGAAATGACAAAGGCACCGCTTCTTACCATGGCAGATATGGGGATGGACCACGGCAATATGGAAGGAATGGATCATTCGTCAATGAAAGATATGGACCATTCCAAAATGAAGAGTATGGACCACTCCAACATGAAAGGAATGGATCATTCGAGCATGAAAGGCATGGATCACTCAAATATGATGGGCATGGAGCAGGATAAGGATAGCTTTTACGCAAATGGCAGTGGACTTGTCCCGACGGCGGCAAATGGCGGCAAGTTCCTTTCTTATGCCGACCTGAAGGCACAAAAACCTCTTTATGAGGAGCGAGAAGCCACGCGGGAGATCGAGCTGCGTCTGACCGGAAATATGGAGCGGTATATCTGGTCCATCAATGGCGTGAAATATGAAGACGCTGATCCGATCGTACTTCAGTATGGCGAACGGGTCCGCTTCAAGTTTGTCAATGAGACCATGATGACCCACCCCATGCACCTGCATGGTATGTGGAGCATTCTGGATGTCGGTGCTGGGAAGTGGGACCCGATCAAACACACCATTAGCGTTGCTCCCGGAACAACCGTCTATTCCGAAACAGAGGTTGATGCGCCGGGTCAATGGGCGTTCCATTGTCATTTGTCTTTCCATATGGATGCCGGAATGTTCCGGAAGATTGTCGTTGAAGGCGGTCCGACATCCGCGAGCCTCAATCCGTCTGAACAGGGAGAACTGCAATGATTAAATTGAAGAAATCTCTCCTGACAGCGGCCCTCACCTTTTCTATTTTGATGCCAGTTGTCGGCCATTCGGCGGAACTGTCGAATATCTACTATGGTGTTCAGATGGAAGAGTTTGAGTATCGGTATGGAGAAGGCGGCGAAGAGCTTTTTGCCTTTGACGGTGATGCGTTTATCGGGACCGATGAATTGAAACTCCGGTGGGAAGGAAGCGGAGAACTGGATTTGAATGTTAATCGCTTTGAATCCCTCTCCAATGAGCTCGCCTTGCAAACACCCATATCGGATTTTTGGGACATTAAGGGAGGTGTTCGATACTCGAGCCCGCAAGGACCCGATCGTTGGTACGCTGCCGTTGGCTTGAGTGGCCTTGCTCCGCAATGGATCGAAATCGATACGCATCTGTTCCTGAGTGAAAAGGGAAAGCTTTCTGCTGATCTCGATATCGAGTACGAGATACTTCTCACCAATTATCTTACCCTGACGCCTTCCGCGAATATCGATGCGGCCTTTTCGAGTGATCGGGAAATTGGCGTGGGCTCCGGTATTAATAGCGTGGAGGCTGGCCTGCGGCTCAGCTACGACGTCTGGGATCGCATCCTCTCTCCTTATGTCGGTGTTGTCTACGAGCGCAAATTTGGACAGACCGCAAACTTTGTCGAAGCTGAAGGTGAAAGTGCGGATATTTGGTATGCCGTTATCGGTGCCAAGCTGATGTTCTAAGAACTCGTGCGTTTACGGATAGCATCTGGAAGGGCCTCGCCTGTTCCTTCCAGGTTTCTCCTCGCGTTAAACAATAGGAAAAAGCATGTTCAGAATTGTGTTCATTCTGGTTTATCTCGTCACGGCATTGGGATCTGCGTCGATGGTTTTGTCGGATGATTTGGTCGCCGACTTTCAATCTGCTCAGATTTCCGAGGCGCATCTGCTTCTTGATGAAGATGCCAATTCCGGTGTCTTGAGCTTTCGTATTACCAATAACAGTTCCGGTAATCTGACGATACTCGGTGTAACTGACACCGATCATATGCAATCGAAAATCATCGTGAGACTGGATGACACGCATTATGCTGAGTTGGGATCAATCACCTTAATCGAAGAAGAAAGCCTCGATCTGACGACGTCTCATATCTTTATACAGCTTTCAAATATTACGGAACCCATCAAAACGGATCAAAAGATAGACTTGAAACTGGTTTTTACGAATGGAGAATTGCCGTTTTCAGCACATGTAGCGCCGTCAAAATAATAATTATCTGGCGCGGCCAGAAAATGTTGGCCCGGGCGAATGCTCCTATTGAAACAGGACGTTTTTATAAAAATGAATTATCGACCAAAAACTTGCGAAGGAAGCCATGACAGATCATTCAGAGCACAGCCGATCAACGCAGTATAAGAAAAACAGCCTGACACTCATTGGCGCGATCTCAATGGGCACTGGTGTGATGATTGGCGCCGGCATTCTTGCGCTCACAGGGCAGATCGCCGAACTGGCGGGCTCACTATTCCCGCTTGCCTTTCTTGCAGCGGCGGTTGTAACGGCTTTCAGCGCCTACTCATATATTAAAATGTCCAATGCCTATCCGTCCGCCGGTGGCATCGGCATGTTCCTGCAAAAAGCCTATGGTCACGGAACTGTGACGGCGGGCGGAGCCTTGCTCATGTATTTTTCGATGGTCATCAACGAAAGTCTGGTCGCACGGACATTCGGCACCTACACCATGCAATTATTCGATGCCGAACCCGCCGGTTGGGCTGTGACGGCGTTGGGCGTTGGCGTTCTCGTTTTCGCCTTTTTGCTGAATATTTCGGGCAATCGCCTGATTGGCGGATTTTCGTTATTTATGGCTTTTATAAAGATCGGCGGCATTGTCGTGTTCGCGGCCGGTGGTTTGTGGATTGCGGGTATTTCTCTTGAGAGCGTTCTTCCCAAACCGGCTCCGGATGCATCAATAACGGGGTTTCTCGCGGCAATGGCGCTGGCAATTCTCGCGTTCAAGGGATTTACGACCATTACCAATAGCGGATCGGAAATTGTCGACCCTCATAAGAATGTCGGGCGGGCGATTATTATTTCGATCTTGATCTGTATTGTCATCTACGTGCTGGTTGCATTAGCTGTCGCGGGAAACCTTACCTTAGCAGAAATAATCGCCGCAAAAGACTTTGCACTGGCAAAGGCCGCGCGCCCGGCATTCGGCAGCTACGGCCTATGGTTTACAGTTGGGCTGGCGATAGTTGCGACGATATCCGGGCTGATTGCCAGCGTATTTGCTGTGTCCCGTATGTTGGCCATGCTTACCGACATGAAGCTAGTTCCGCACAGCCATTTCGGCATGCCGGGCGATATCCAGAAGCATACGCTGGTCTATACGGTTGTCATCGCCATTTTCCTGACCATATTTTTTGACCTGAGCCGTATCGCCTCTTTGGGCGCAATTTTTTATATCATCATGGATATCGCGGTCCACTGGGGTGTGTTCCGCTATCTACGCGAGGAAATTGGCGCCAATGGATTTGTCGTAATGGCCGCAATTGTATTCGATGTCGTCGTGCTTGGTGCATTCCTGATCGTGAAAGCTTCCTCTGACATGATGGTTATCTATGCTGCACTGATCGGGGTCACTGTAATCTTCACTGGTGAGAGATTTTTCCTTAAGTGGTACGAAGACGAGGAGAATTAGGAGTGTTCTGCAGCCAAAACACCTATTAAATCTTTACCGCATCACGTGGAATTGATCAGCATGCTGCCCTAAAGTTGATTGCGATCAATGCTTTTTTTTCCGTTTTGCGTACCATTTTCACTTCTTTAGATCAGATGAGGAATTGAATATCGCTATAAAGACAATACTCAAATTATTTGAAATTTCTTTGACTTTATGCGCCGTCAATCTTTCTGATGGTGCTTCGCGTACATGAATTATGCGTGCACTGCCCTGAAGATTCCTATGTCTGTAAATATGCGCCGTAGCGGACAATTAACCCATATAAACTCAGGAATTGTTATGAAATATATTAAAGAAACATCGAAACCAGTTGAGCAAGCGGTCGCGGATCTACAGGCGGCCGTGCTACGTCACAAATTTGGTGTGTTGCATATTCATAACCTTCAGGAAACGCTCGAGAAAAAAGGCGTGGATTTTCTCAATGCCTGCCAGATTCTTGAAATCTGCAATCCACAAACTGCCAAGGACGTCCTCGTCATGGATATGGACCTAAACATGGCGCTTCCCTGCCGTGTTTCTGTTTATTCCGAGAACAATATGACCAAAATAGGCATGATCCGGCCCACTGCTATGCTGGGGCTATTGTCGGATGCACCCAAGATGGCAAAGATCGCCAAGGAAGTCGAAAATGCCATTATCGCCATGATTGAGGAAGCTGTGTGAAAAAAACTCTGGCATGGAATGTTCCAATCGTTCAATGAGTTCAATGCTGTTTCTCCAGATAAAATAAAGGACCAAGCATCACTATGAAAAAAATACTCAAGATATCTGTAATTTCACTTGCTCTAAGCGCCTTCGCCTTTTCTCCCGCTTCTGCGCATTCAAATATGCAAAACGGACAGATGATGGGCATGATGGGCGGAGGATGCTCGATGATGAATATGATGGACCAGGACAATATGGTGCAGGACTCAATACAGAGCGGCGGAATGCAAGGAGGCATGAAGCCGAGTGGCATGGTGCAAGGCAGTGCCATGGGACCCGCGCGAATGAATTCGATGACGGAAGGCCGCCTTGCTTTTTTGAAATCGGAACTTCAGATCAAGGAAGCTCAGGAAGGCGTCTGGAAAGAATATTCCGATGCCGTAAGGAACGGTATGGCCGGTATGCAGGACATGCGGACGCAGATGACGAGGACAATGCAGGACGGTAATGCAATCGCCCGGATGGATGCCCGAATTTCCGGAATGCAGGCAATGCTGGATGCCATGAAATCCGTCAAACCCGTAACTGATAAGTTGTATGCGGCCCTAAATGACGAGCAAAAAAAAGTCGCTGATAGGCTGATCGGAATGAATTGCGGGGCAATGTAGGACGATTGACTGTATTTTGCTGGAGTGAAATCACAAACAAAACGGCCGGGTTTTACGCTAGTAGGTTAGATATGCCGCATTAGCGAATTTTTGTAACAATAACTCTTTCCGTAAAAAAGAGGAAATACGAGACTAAACTGAAAGCCAATGCGATATACCAACCATATGCATAAGATTCTATCAAGCCTAGAAAAAAGCTGGGCCATGTCAACCAAACAAAGCCTGGCAGCAAGTTTTGCCAAATTTCATGCATAGCATAACTCGGTAACCATAGATCGAATAATATACAAAAAATATAACTAAAAGATGTGAAAGCGCTTAGACTCAATCCAAAGGTGATCGTTGATCTGCGATTCATTTTGAACGCCGTTCCTTCAAACTGGGTTTCCACAAACATGATTAAGCTCAAATCTTTATGTCTAGTTCGATGAATACTCAGTGTAGATCTCTACTTACAAGCGCTACAAATAAGGAATAGTCACGTTCTGCAACAGCGAAGCAAATCGTTACAGAGTGTTACAAATTATAGAATGGCGACGTTGAACAACTCATAGGACTTTGTTACAGAAAATAGGCTGACCGCCGTCGGGACAATGACAATTGAACTAGCTTTGTGCGGATTTAATTATAGGCGAACCCGCCTCGGATTGAAGCGTCTATGTGTGTTTCGCTTGGATATATGTAATGAATGAATCACCGCATATCCTGATAGTCGATGATGATCGGGAAATACGAGATCTCCTAACCCGTGTTTTGAAGAGGCACGGTTTCCGCGCCACAGCCGTTAATGATGGTCGCGAAATGACCGTCGCGTTGAGAGATTGGAAGATCGATCTGATCATTTTGGACCTTATGCTTCCGGGCGAAGACGGCATAACTTTGTGCCGTGATCTTAGGGCACAATCAAATATTCCGATCATAATGCTGACGGCACTTGGAGAAGATTCAGACAAAATTCTGGGACTTGAAATTGGCGCGGATGACTATATTCAAAAACCCTGTAATCCAAGAGAATTACTTGCGAGAATACGTGCTGTGCTTAGACGTGCAGGTGAAGTTGCTGCAATTGAGATCGAGCAAGACACAATTATTGAGTTTGATGGCTGGCAGCTTGACCTGGTCCGTCATAGTTTGAAATCCGCCACTTCAGAATATGTAGAATTAACAACCGGTGAGTTTAAGTTGCTCGCAGCTCTTGCAAGTCATCCCGGTAGAGTGTTGACACGTTACCAACTTATGGATCTCGTTAAAGGCCGTTGGTCTCGTCCATTTGAGCGTAGCATAGATATGCAAATAAGCCGACTGCGACGGAAACTTGAAAGCGATCCCCAGAATCCGGAGATTATTAGAACGGTTCGCAGTGGCGGGTATTTATTTGCCCCTCAATCCATGACGGCGCGGACATGACATTCAATCGTTCATTGTGGCCGAAAACTATGGCGGCCCGGATTGTATTATTGCTCCTGGTTGGGCTCGGTCTTTCACATGTAATCAGTTTGAGTGTTTACAATTTTGATCGCGAGGAGATCGTAAATCTGATTGGAAGAGCACAATTAACGGAGCGCATAACGACAATAACCGGTATAATAAAAAATGCGCCGCCAGAGGAAAGAGAAAAAATCATCAGCTTTGCCAATAGCTCTACTTTTCAGCTAGATTTGGGCACTACAAGTACAGTTAAAAATAACGACCCCCTCGTAGCTAAACGCTTTTCAGCGGCGCTTTCGGAACTGACCTCGTTTGATTCAAGAATGCCAATTCTCGCGGAGACGGTTTCGGGCGAGGATAGCATATGGAGACATCTTTCTGGCAAATCAACCGAAAAACATATTTCTATTACTGATCATTTCGAGCACATTGTTAACGAAATTCGGACGGGCGCTTTAATCCGGGTTTCAATAGAAATTGGAGATAACAGCTGGCTAAACTATCAAGCCCCTGATGTTGAAGCAACGATGCCCTGGTCTATTAGATTTGTCCTATCGATTGCTGTGATGATGATCGCAACTGCAATATTTTCTGCCTGGGCTGCCCACTATCTGACCGATCCTCTAAAAAAATTGAGTATTGCTGCAGAAGATCTGGGGCGTAGCGTAACAGCGCGCCCAATACCGGAGAAGGGACCTTTGGAGGTTATACAATCAGTTCGCGTTTTCAATAAAATGCAAGCAAGAATTTACCGCTTCGTGGAGGACCGCACACAAATGATTGCAGCAATCGCTCACGATTTGCGAACACCTCTTATGAGAATGCAGCTTCGCAGCGAACTCTTGGATGACAATGAGTTAAAAAGAAAATTTAGCGAAGATATTGACGAAATGAATCAGATTGTTACGGCAACGTTGTCCTTTGCATCCGAAGATGCGGGAAGGAAGAAAAATGATCGATTCGATATAGTAAAACTTATTTCGGACGTCGTTGTGGATTTGAGCACGTTAGGTTTTTCGATCTCATGGGTTCCTCCTGATCCCATCAGTCTTGAGGGGCAAAAAGACCTATTACGCCGCGCCCTTTCAAATTTGATTGAAAATGCGGCGAAATACGGAGAATGGGCCTCTATTCATATACAAATTGCTGACGGAAAGCTCATAATCACAATTGATGATGACGGCCCAGGAATCGCTCCCGAAAACATAAAAGACGTTTTCAAGCCGTTTTTTAGACTGGAAGGCTCTCGAAGCCGGGAAACAGGGGGTACCGGTCTCGGCCTGTCAATTGCGCGATCAGCTTTCCGCAGTCACGGTGGCGACGTTACCATACGAAACCGCGCAGAAGGCGGCCTGAGAGTTGAAGCGTATCTGCCATTCTGACCGACCTTCATTCGGGCTCGATCAACTCATTTGTAACACTTTGTAACTGCGTGGTAATCTGTCACTAAATGTGACCGAAATGATCGGTTGCCGCCTCGACATCTCACCCCGACTACATAAGTATCGTTGCGTAAGATCTCTAATTTATGCACTGAAAGTCGATGAGATGAGCTCACTTTTCTATTTCCTTTTTTGGGCAGGCCTTATTTTTCTAATGATGCGATTTGGCTGTGGCGCACATGTGATGGGTCACAAATCAAAGCACAAGCATTCTAAAGGTGGTCCGCCCGCGGCTTCGGAAAACTCCAATGACATGGTTTGGGTTGCTCCACCTCGTGATATCGATCCGGTGTGCGGCACACAGGTCAACACAAAAACCGCCAAATCAAGCGTCTACAATGGGTCAGTCTACTACCTGTGTTCGCGAGAGTGTCGTGAAATCTTTGAAGCAAATCCGAAAGAGTATCTCAGTGTCGAGAATTTGAAAATACAAGCCCCTGAAACGGAGGCTAAGCATGCCTGATCTGGTAAAAGAAAATACTTCTGAAGCACGCCAAGAACTCTACATAAGAAGCCGGACCAGCTTCCGTCTACCGGTTATTGCACTCGGGATGAGCCTCGGATTGTTCTTTGCCGTCACATTCATTTTATGTGTGAGTTTTGATCTGCTTTTCCCTGATCAGGCAATGTACAAAACATGGCTCGGGTTACTGCCCGGGTTTACTTGGCTGAGTTGGCCAAGTTTCTTTCTGGGACTCGGCGAGAGCTTTGCTTATGGCTGGTATGTCGCCCTAATCTTTGGACCGCTCTTTAACTTCTTTGCCGCTCTCGGGTCGGGGAATCATTCATGACCCACTCAGCTGTGAAAAAAATTTCCACTATCGAAGTAGTGAAGAACATTCCGTCTCCTTCCGTTGAGCAGAACCAGGACAATGCTAGCACATTGGACGGTGCTGCCCCAGCTGAGAGATTAGTGCCACATGGCCGGGATTTATTGGACTATCAAATTGACGTCTGGCAACGGACAATCCTTTTCTGGGATACGCTCAGACAGCGTGCCGACAATATGCTGGAGCACGAGCGTGCTGGTTTGCCGCCATTGCTGGATTTCAAGTATGAGACGATCCTCGATGCTCGAACTTTTGAGCCGCCCGTCAACTACGCTTTGCTGCGGATCGTCGAAATAGGGGATGACTGCTGGGACGATTGCGTCGATCTGGAAAAGCCGCCGGTCATCGTCCTTGATCCACGTGCTGGACATGGGCCCGGAATTGGAGGGTTTAAACACGATTCTGAAGTGGGAATGGCGCTCCACGAAGGTCATCCAGTTTATTTTGTTATCTTCTTTCCAGAGCCTTCACCGGGACAAACTCTTGCCGATGTACATCACGCCTTGCGGCGGTTCGTCGACGAAGTGGCTAGATTGCACACTGGAAAGCCACCGGTTCTTTATGGAAACTGCCAAGCGGGCTGGGCGGCCACTCTTCTGGCTGCGGACTGCGAAGGGACGATCGGTCCAACAATCTTGAATGGATCGCCCCTATCTTATTGGGCGGGCGACGCAGGCATAAATCCGATGCGCATAGCCGGGGGATTACTCGGCGGCGTCTGGATGACCCATTTCACAGCAGATCTTGGCGACGGTCGCTTTGACGGTGCCTGGCTTGCGCAAAATTTCGAGAATCTCAAACCTGAAAAAGCGATCTGGGAGAAATATGCAGGCCTGTTCAATAAGGTCGATACTGAGCGAGACCGGTTTCTTGAATTTGAACGGTGGTGGAACGGTTTTTACTTCCTGAGCCGCGAGGAAATGGTTGGAATTGCGGAAAATCTTTTCATCGGCAACAAGCTGGAGAAAGGTGAATTCCGCATTTGCGACGGTTGCACTGTCAATTTGCGGAGAATCCGCAATCCACTCATTATCTTCGCCTCTTATGGTGACAATATTACACCTCCCCATCAAGCACTTGGCTGGATCCCTGCAGTTTATGAAGATACGGAAGACCTCAAATCGGCAGGCCAGCGTATTGTATATCTGACCAATCCGCACGTTGGACATCTGGGCATCTTTGTTTCAGCCAGCGTCGCCCGGCTGGAACATCGGGCTATTCTCGAAAGCCTTGATGAGATCGAGGCGCTTGTGCCGGGGCTATACGAGATGAAAATCGATAACCCCACAGGTGATCCGGATTGTCATAAGCCGCAATTTGCCGTCAGATTTGAGGAGCGGCAGGTTGAAGACATACAGTTTCCCCGGCAAGATGAAGCATTTGAACGGGCACGTACAGTGTCCGAAGCCAATCAGGCTTTCTATAGCACTTTCATTAGCCCATGGGTCCAGGCGGTGTCAAATCCCTGGTCTGCTGAAGTTATGAAATGGATGCATCCAATGCGTACCAGTCGATACCTTTTCTCAGAGGCATTTAATCCTTGGATGCAGGGTCTGGCGGATGTTGCCAAAAAAATTAACGAAATCAGAAAACCGCTTACCGACAACCATCCAATGCTCCTAAAGGAACGGGACTTCATTGCTCAAGTTTCCCAGATGATGGAGAACAACCGCAAGTCTCGCGATACCGCCTATGAACGGATGTTCAATATTGAATACGGGGTTCCGGATTTGGCAAACAATTTCCTTGAGACGAACAAGGGAATTGAAGAGACAGGAAAAAGTTCATGAACAAATCACACTCACATACCCGTCCTAAAAATGGCGACAATGTCGTCGATGCCGGGTCAATTAGTAAAGACCCTGTTTGCGGCATGACGGTGGACTTAAATAAAGACAAACCACGGTTTGATCATGAAGGAACCACCTATCACTTCTGCTCGCAGAAGTGCCATGACAAATTTGCTGGCGATCCAGAGCATTATATTTCAGGTGCGCACAAGCAGAAAACGAAAGAACCTGTTTCTGGCGCAAATTACACCTGTCCAATGCATCCCGAAATTGTTCGGGATGCGCCCGGTGATTGCCCGATCTGCGGTATGGCTCTCGAGCCTATGGGCGTGCCGACGGGCGATGAAGGTCCCAATCCTGAATTGCTAGATTTCAGGCGGCGCATGTGGATCGGCACTGTCTTAACAATCCCGCTACTCATTTTGACAATGGGACCCTTCGTTGGACTTGGCTTCATCCGCGATATGATTGGAGAACGAACTGCTCTCTGGACTGAACTTGTCTTGGGTACGCCGGTTATTCTCTGGGCGGGTTGGCCATTTTTTGTCCGTGGAGTCAAGTCGGTTATCAACAAGAGCCTCAACATGTTCACACTCATAGGCATGGGCGTCGGCGCCGCCTATCTCTTCAGTGTTGTTGCTGTTTTGGTGCCTGGAATATTTCCAGAAGGATTTCGGGACGCTGAAGGCAATGTCGGGGTATATTTTGAAGCGGGCGCAGTAATCGTCGTCCTCGTGCTGTTGGGTCAGGTGATGGAGCTTGGCGCACGTGAACGTACCGGTGCCGCCATTAAGGCGCTCCTGGATCTCGCCGCAAAGACAGCCCGCATCATCCGCAATGATGGCAGCGAAGAGGAAATTCCGCTCGAAGAAGTTGCGGTTGGTGATCGGCTGCGTGTACGCCCCGGCGATAAAGTTCCCGTGGACGGGATAGTGTCGGAAGGCCGCTCATCTGTCGATGAATCAATGATCTCTGGAGAACCTCTTCCAGTAGAGAAGGTAGCTGGTGATACGGTTACGGGGGCTACTATCAATGGCACCGGTAGCCTTATTATTGAAGCGAAGCGCGTCGGCGCTGACACAATGCTTAGCCAGATTGTGGAAATGGTTGCGAGTGCGCAACGGAGCCGTGCCCCGATTCAGAAGCTAGCAGATGCGGTCGCCGGTAAATTCGTGCCCGCCGTGATCCTTGTCGCCATCCTATCATTTATTTCCTGGTCAATTTGGGGACCGAACCCGGCTTATGCATATGCGTTGGTTTCCGCCGTTGCTGTACTAATCATCGCCTGCCCTTGCGCGTTGGGACTTGCGACGCCTATTTCAATAATGACAGCAACCGGACGCGGTGCGCAAGCTGGCGTGCTCATCAAGAACGCAGAGGCGCTGGAACGGTTTGCAAAAATAGATACTCTTATCGTCGACAAGACCGGAACACTGACGGTCGGTAAGCCGAAGCTCATCGCCGTACTTGCTGAAGACGGGCATGAAGAGGCGGAAGTCCTTCGACTTGCCGCCAGCCTCGAACGCGGTTCCGAGCACCCGTTGGCAGAGGCGATAGTTGCCGGCGCCGAAGAACGCGAGATCACGTTGGCAAAGGCTGAGGATTTTGAGGCTGTCACAGGCAAGGGCGTCACAGGCGTTGTGGACGGCAAATCCGTTGCTCTCGGAAACGCCAGACTGGTTGTCGATCTTGGTGTAGCCACGAAAGGTTTTAGTGATATCGCGGACGCCCGACGCGATCAGGGCGAAACAGTTATGTTCGTGGTCGTGGGCGGTGAGATCGCCGGGCTGGTGAGTGTCGCCGACCCCGTGAAGGAAACCACACCTGCGGCACTCAAAGCGCTGCATACCGAAGGTTTTCGGATCGTTATGGCGACCGGTGATAACGAGCGCACGGCAAAGTCTGTTGCCGCCAAATTGGGTATAGACGAAATTCGGGCCGATGTACTGCCTGAGGACAAAGCGCGCATTATTAAAGAGATGCAGGCCGAGGGCCGCAAGGTCGCGATGGCCGGTGACGGCGTGAATGATGCGCCGGCCCTGGCGCAGGCTGACGTAGGCATCGCCATGGGCACTGGTGCTGATGTTGCGATTGAGAGTGCCGGTTTCACCCTTGTGAAGGGCGACCTCAACGGCATTATCCGGGCCCGCCGTTTATCGCGGGCAACTATGCGCAATATCAAGCAAAACCTGTTCTTTGCGCTGGTCTATAACGGCGCTGGCGTGCCGGTAGCGGCAGGGGTGCTCTACCCATTTTTCGATATCCTGATTTCACCAATTTTTGCTGCGGCTGCAATGAGTCTTTCATCACTTTCAGTCATTCTTAATGCGTTGAGACTGAGGTCCGTCAAAATCTAGGAACGGTAATGCAAATTTTGAAATCATTTCGCAAGTCAAGGAGAATGAAAATGTATCGAGCACAACTTACTATCATGTCAGCTATCGGAATGTTGGCATTATCGGCGCCGATTGCGCTCGCTGATTCCGGTGAAAACTACTCCATGCACGGCATGGGGGCGGGCGGATGGATATTCGGTCCCTTGATGATGATTTTAATGATCGCCTTAATTGTGGGCGTAGTCATTCTTGTTCTCCGTTGGATGGGTATTGCGGACGGATCAGGCAATCGGCGAGATCGAGCGGTCGATATTCTCAACGAGCGTTTTGCTCGTGGCGAAATTGACCCGGAGGAGTTTGAAAACCGCAAACGCGCTTTGGATAAATAGATGCAAAGGGTTTTTACGGGGTCTTTACAAAAGAACTCAGTGCTAACGCAACAGGAGATTGGATAGTGAGAACGATTTTAAATTTTTTGGCTATGGCCTGGATTGTCAGCGGCATATTGCTAGTGGGAGCACGGTCTCTTCGTGCGGAACCGTTTGTTTACGTGCCGCTAGGGAGTGAGAGTAAAATTGCCGTTATAGATGCTGCGAAAGATCAGATCATTGGTATCATAGATGGACTACAGGCTGTTCATGGATTGGCGGGAACTCCGGACGGACGATTTCTAATCGCCGGTAGCTATTCAGAGCGCTCTGTCGACATTAAACCGGCAAAACCGAAGGGTATTTCTGAAGACGAACATGCCGCTCATCATAAGGCGTCATCCGTGCAGACAGAAAATTCAGATATTGCATCGGTGAGTACTGTTTCCGTGATTCAAATCAGCGAAGGGGAGGTCATACGGACGATCGATGTACCAGGTGCGGTCCATCATGTGTCGGTCAGCCCTGACGGTAGATACACGGCTGTCACCCGTCCAAACGAAAGTGAAATTTCGGTGATTGATCTGACGAATTTTGAGATTGTCGGCAACATTTCAACCGGCGAATTTCCCAACTATTCCGTCTTCAGCCCGGATAGCGAGCGGCTATTTGTAAGCAATGCAGGTGACAGCACCATAAGCACCATCAACAGTAAGAACTGGACCGTTGAAAAGGTTATTCCAGTTGGAATGAGCCCGGAACATATCGTGCTCTCAAAGGATGGTAAAACTCTCTTCGTCAATAATGTAGACGACGGAACCGTATCTGTCGTTGACACAAAGTCGATGCAAGAAACAAACACGATGAAATTGGGATCGGTACTTCACGGTATTGATCTTTCCGAGGACGGCACCGCGTTGTTTGTGGCCGCACTTGGGGATGACAAGATAGCAAAGGTCGATCTTGCATCAGGATCCCTACAGACTGCCGAGTTATCACCAGCGCCCTATCATTTGGCAACAATTACAGAGACGGGCAAGATTTACGTTTCCAGTTCTGACGAGACCAAAATCTGGGTCGTCGACCAAAAAAGCCTTGAGCTTTTGGGGCAAATCACGATCGACGGAAAAGGGCATCAGATGGTTGTGATGCCAGGTTCTTAATTCAAGGAGGAGCGTAAGTCGTGAGAGATCTTTTCTTTTCCAAAACCGGTATTGTGCTTATCGGATTTATTGCCGTCGCCGGCTATTTTTTGTGGGTGGAACACACAGCGCATATCATCACTTACCTTCCGTTGATATTACTGCTAGGGGGCTGCGTTCTGATGCATCTGTTCATGCATCATGGTCATGGCGGCCATGGTTCCGGCGATGACTCTCAGCATGGCCCTTCATCTCATTCGGATAAAAAACATGACTGATCAACCGGTAAACTATGGACTATGGTCACTCGTGATCATAAATTCCGCAGTGTTCATTATCTTTGCCTTCAGTTTCTTTAAACCCAATAGCCCGCGTGATTGGCGGACCTTTAGTGCATTTAGTGCTTTCATCGTCGCATTATTCACGGAGATGTACGGGTTTCCGCTGACCATCTATTTCTTATCCGGATGGCTTCAAAGCAATTTCCCCGATGTCAACTGGTTCGCGCATGACTCCGGCCACTTGCCTGAGATGCTTTTTGGCTGGAAATCCTCCCCGCATTTCGGACCGTTTCATCTCTTGAGCTTCGCATTTATTGGCGGCGGCTTTATCTTGCTTTCCGCTGCATGGAAAGTCCTGTATCAGGCACAAAAGTTGGGCAATTTGGCCGCGACCGGCCCTTATGCACGGATCAGACATCCACAATATGTCGGCTTTGGGCTTATCATGCTTGGATTTCTTTTCCAATGGCCGACATTGCTAACTCTTGCCATGTTTCCGATCCTATTAGTCATGTATTGGCGTTTGGCGTTGAGTGAAGAACGTGAGGCCGAAGTGACGTTTGGTAATGTCTACCGGGATTACGCGGAGGTTACGCCCAGGTTTATTCCGGCCTTCGCGCGTGGCTCGAAATCTTCATCCGGGAGCCATGGAATTAATTTGTGAATTTGATGCAGCTAATCTGAACTGGAGATATTCATGAAAAATTTTCGTTGGAAGATGATTATGATTATGGCGCTCGTGTCCTTTCCAGGCATCGCTAGGGCCGACGCTGGTCACGGAACGGAAAAAAGCCATCAGATGGACCAGATGAATGATGATAAAATGTCGGGAATGATGCGCGAGGGTATGCTGGCGATGCCTCAAATGGATCCAGCCCGCGGACGCGCCCTTTTCGCGTCAAAAGGCTGCGTTGTTTGTCATTCCGTTAATGGTATCGGCGGTGAGGACGCTCCCGCTCTTGACGCATCATCCATGCCACCGATGATGAACCCGTTTGAGTTTGCCGCCAAGATGTGGAGGGGTGCCGAAGCGATGGTCGCCTTGCAACGTGAGGAGCTGGGAGAGCCGATAGAACTGACCGGCCAGGAACTGGCAGACATTATCGCCTTCGTTCACAGTCACAAGGAACAGACGATTTTTTCCATTGCAGATGTGCCTGAAAGAATGAAGAAATTGATGGATCATTCCAGTACCGGGGAGCACCATTATGGCGTTAAAGACTGACGCTCCGGAATTGCTGGACTCGTCGCATCCAGAGCGTGAAAGTGGCCGCCGGGATTTTCTTTATGTGGCGGCTGGAGCGATGGTGGCCGTTGGCGGTGCCTTCGCGATATGGCCGTTTATTGACAATATGAATCCGTCGGCCGATGTTGTCGCCCTGTCGTCTGTTGAAATTGATATTAGCCAAATAGAAAAGGGGCAACGCGTGACCGTCGCCTGGCGCGGACGCCCGGTATTTATCGATTATCGGACCGAAGCCCAGATCGCCCGGGCACGCATGGATGACACTGCGGACCTGATCGATCCTGAGCGCGACGACGAGCGGGTTCAGCGTGCTGAATGGTTGATCGTCATTGGCATATGCACGCATCTTGGGTGCGTGCCGCTTGGTCAACGCAATAGCGATCCGCTCGGACAGTGGGGCGGCTGGTTTTGCCCGTGTCATGGTTCTCACTATGATACCTCCGGCCGAATTCGCAAAGGCCCTGCACCCAAGAATCTTGTCGTTCCCCCTTATGCATTCCTTGCTGATGAAATGCTCCGGATTGGTTGAGGAATGAGATCTAACCCAAATTAAAAAACGATACCCGTTCCTGATGGAAGTGAATTAAACCCATGAAGATAAGCACGAATTGGCCGAAAATAGCGGTATTGGTTTTGTTGGTCGGCAGTGCCGTCATTTTCCTTTTCCAGTTGATCGATCCTCGGGGTGATAGTACTCGGACAGACATATCCATTCCGAAACTGACCGCACTTGCAGAAAAGGGAGAAAAAGCATTTGCTGCGAATTGTGCTGCCTGCCATGGCGTCAATGCGGCAGGGACCGACAAGGGGCCGCCGCTTGTCCACGATATATATAACCCCGGACATCACGCTGATGTGGCATTCTATCTTGCAGCGAAAAATGGCGTCCGCCAGCATCATTGGCCCTTTGGTAACATGCCCCCACAACCGCAGGTGAGCGAAGCCGATTTGGAGGCAATTTTGAAGTATGTACGCGAGCTTCAAGTCGCGAACGGAATCACGTCTCGTCCACATAAAATGTAACCAATTAAATCACTTACGTTTGGCATGTGAAAAAATGAGGATGGAACATTGCGAATAAACCCCAAAGAACATCCAGATTATCCTTGGTATCTGCGCCCCTTCTTTTGGAATCAAAGGCGTAAATATGGAGTTGTACTGGAGGCGGCGCTTCTGTGGGCTCGTTCACCGAAACTGTTTCTTGGCGTGGCCATACTCTATGGAATGATAGACCGAAAACGCTCGCCTCTTAGTCCGGTTTTGCGATCACTCGTCACCGTTCTGGTATCACAGATTAATAGCTGCTCCTTCTGCGTCGACTTGAACTCCGCTATCCTGTTGAAACGTGGCGTCCCTGAAGGGATGGTTGGGGCACTGCCAAATTGGAGAGAAAGCGATTTGTTCGAGCCGGCTCAGAAGGCGGCGCTGGATTATGCCGATGCAGTCACGAAATATGACCGGGGTGTGGATAATAAAATATTCGCCGAACTACAGAAATATTTCGACGACGACACAATTGTCGAACTCACCGGATTAATTGCCTTTCAAAATCTGTCAAGCAAGTTTAACAGTGCGCTTGACGTGCCGGCACAGGGGTTCTGTCAACTACCGCCCGCGAGCTAGCCGTGGGAAGAATAACCAGGCTTTTCCGATATGAACAAACGTCGGGTTTGATAGTGATTGCGGCTGTATTGTTGGCGTTGGTGGCAGCTAACTCACCGCTTGCAGAGATATATGCCCTTGTTCATCACACTCCGGTTCATTTTCGCTTTGGCCCCCTCGTCATTGATGAGCCGTTAGTGCAATGGATCAATGAAGGTCTGATGGTAATTTTCTTTCTGGTCGTCGGATTGGAGATCAAGCGGCAACTTCTCGAAGGCCATCTCGCAAGCTACAAGCGCGCGGCACTGCCGGTGTTTGCTGCGTTAGGTGGTATGACCTTTCCGGCAGTTATCTATGCGAGCCTGAACTGGGCAGATCCGATTGCACTCCGTGGCTGGGCAATTCCAACTGCAACCGACATTGTTTTGGCGCTCGGCGTGCTGTCCCTGCTAGGGTCGCGAGTTCCCGTGAGCCTTAGGATATTTCTTACAGCCCTCGCTATTTTTGATGACATAGGAGCGGTCATTGTTGTCGGTTTTTTTTATGGGGAGCCGCTCTCCGTCATGCCTCTTCTCGTTGCAGGCCTAGCAATCCTCGCTCTTATTTTAATTAACAGGTTCCGCGTTGTACTGCCGGCAGCTTATATAGTCGTTGGCCTGGTGCTTTGGGTAGCGATGCTCAAATCCGGCGTGGAAGCCGCGCTCGCAGGCGTTTTCATCGCACTGGCTGTTCCCTTGCATGTGTCCGACAGCAAAGTTTCGTCCCCTCTTCGTCATACTGAACGTCGGTTTCACGCTTGGAATGTCTTGCTGGTCGTTCCACTGTTCGCCTTTTTTAATGCCGGAATCACAATTGATTCCGCTGCAGACTCTTGGCCCCTAGAAACGGTATCCCTAGGTGTCATAGCCGGCCTATGTGTTGGAAAGCAAATTGGGGTTTTTTGTGCTTCCCGTGCGGCTGTTGCGGCAGGCCTCGCGCAACTACCCGAGAGCATTACGTGGATGCAATTATATGGCGTTGCACTTCTTTCCGGGATAGGTTTTACCATGAGCACATTCGTCGCAACGCTCGCATTCGATGATCTTGAACTCATTTCGTCGGCTAAGCTTTCTATCCTTATCGGCTCCTTACTTTCCGCAAGTGCAGGATTGACCGTGATCCGCTTATCAACGGCGACCAAAATAGTGAGAGGTGCAAAAGCTTTGAGTTCAGGAAAATAGCCATGCTTAATACGGCTCAGATTATTTTAGTCATGTTTCTTTGGGCAATCTGCTTTCCATTGATTGTATTGGGTTTATCATACGCGCCGCACCTGACGTTTGCCGCGCTCCGCGCGTTTTTAGCGGGGGCAACTTTGCTTGCTATTGCGCTCATTATGAAACGCCCTCAACCACGAGATATAGGAACTTGGCTTATGCTTGGCACAATTGGTCTCGGGGCGACGACGTTAGGGTTTTTCGGCATGTTCCATGCTTCGGAATTTATCTCGCCCGGCGTAGCGACGGTTATCGCAAACACTCAACCGCTTATGGCGGCAGTGCTGGCCTCTCTGGTCCTAAAAGAACGTCTGAGTAGATTTGGGAAAATTGGACTCCTGTTGGGATTTTTTGGTATCGTGCTGATTGCACTTCCCTCTCTTATGTCGAACATGAACGGCAATTACACCCTCGGAATTTTCTACATTGTTTTGGCGGCAGCCGGCATTACAGTCAGTAACGTCCTAATCCGGCGCTTAGCACATCGAATAGACGCCCTTAGTGCTATGGGCTGGCAACTCGTCCTCGGGAGTTGTTTTCTCGCACTGATCGCCTTCTTTACCGAAGATACCCATATAACCTGGAATACACCTTTTATTTTAAGCCTCCTGGGTCTGGCTCTGCCAGGAACGGCATTAGCCTATTGGTTATGGTGCCGCGTGCTAGGACAAGTGCAACTTAACCGCGCCAATGCATTTAGCTTTCTAGTACCAATCTTCGGACTAACCTTAGGAGTGGTTTTCTTTCAAGAAAGTATTGGGGTTTTACCGGCAGTAGGTATCGGCCTGACAGTTTTGGGTATCTTACTGGTTAACTGGCCGGTGAAATGGGAAAGAACGGCGTTACTGGGCGGAGGAAAATGAGAGGTCAATAATGGAACAGCTATTGGAAATTTCAATTGCCAGTATCGTGGCTATTTTCATTGTCACGGGACTGTTTTATGAATGCTTGTGTTTCATTTCGCATGTTGTCTCCAGGACAAATGCCGGCCCTAGACCTATCATGTACATCATGGTGACGGGAGTTTTCATTGCTCATGGCGCAGCCATTTTCATATATGCCACGATTTACTGGATACTTATTCACTTTCTGGGGTTCGCGGATTTATCCGGCAATGTACAAGATCATTTTCCCACCTATCTGTATTTTTCTGCCACCAGTTACTCTTCACTTGGTGTAGGAGACGTATTCCCCGTCGATACCATGCGCTTCCTCACTGGAATTGAGGCCCTTAACGGGCTTCTGTTGATTACCTGGTCGGCGGCTTTCACCTATTTTTCCATTCAGAAAATGTGGGAGACCCATGGCATAGAAACGAAGTTTTTGTGTAAGTGAAATGAAGAACAATAAATAGGAATTGAAAAAATATGAATTTCAGCAAAAAACCTAGTAACTTTCCAGAAAATAAAGACTTCTGGAAGAATATAGTACAGCAAACAGGTATGATTTTCCTCTGTCCAGAAATACGGCTTTCATCAACTAGTACAACGAGCACCAAGGATTCGAGAGCGAAATGTCAATAGATACGCTCGCGGGGAAAAAAGGTTTGATTGTTGGTATCGCAAATGAAAAATCGATTGCCTGGGGGTGTGCCCGCGCTTTTCGTGAGGCGGGTGCGGAGTTGGCTATTACGTACCTAAACGAAAAGGCCGAACCCTATGTGCGCCCTCTCGCAGAACAAATTAGTGCGTCGATTATTCGTCCACTGGACGTAACTGACGAAACTGAAATGCGGAAGCTGTTTCACTTGATCAGTGATAAATGGGGCCGCCTTGACTTTCTTCTCCATGCAATAGCCTACGCGCCCTCCGAGGATCTGCACGGACGCGTAACAGATTCTTCGAAAAACGGATTTCTGACTGCCATGGATATCTCGTGTCATTCCTTCGCGCGCCTAGCCCGTTTCGCCGAGCCATTAATGAAGGATGGCGGTTGCCTGCTAACCACAACCTATTACGGTGGTGAGAAGGTGGTCGAAAACTATGGTGTCATGGGGCCTGTCAAAGCTGCGCTGGAAGGGATGGTAAAATACATGGCCTCAGAACTGGGCCAAAAGAGAATCCGCGTCAATGCTTTGTCACCAGGACCTGTGGCCACTCGCGCCGCCGGAGGGATTGCGCATTTTGATGATTTGTTAGAAGTGGCGCGCGAAAAATCTCCGGCGCATGAATTAGTCTGCATTGATTGCGTTGGTGCATACGCCCGATTTTTAGTTGGCGATGAAGCGCATCTTGTAACCGGCAGCATTGTTTATATCGATGCCGGTTTTAATATAATGGCACCTTGAATATTGAAATATGTGGGTCTGAGATCACCGTGTTGTGGTGCTTTCAAACATTCCACAGAGATACGGAAGGACGAAAAGACGCGGAAATGCACTTTACTTAAAACACTATTGGCGCTTCAATGGTGTTGTTACATTAACTTCTAATAGGCACAGTTATTCCTCGGTTACAAAATCTCAGGCAGCGGCGCTTGCAGTTACCCAAATGCCAAAATCTTTAGCACGACATTGCTTGAGGTGAGGCCGATTTAGTAGGTGACGTTGGACGTAAAAGCCATTGTAAGCCGCTGACTGGATATTGAGAAATCTCTGGGCTGATCATGGTGATTTAAACTTCTGCATTTTTCGTTCTCTTTGTCGTATTGTGAGATGCGAGTTCTCCGCGCGATTGTTCGATCGTTTGTTGTCAATATTTTCCGCATCAATTTCAAGGCAGCTTTTGTATTTCGTTTTGATGTACGAGAAAATCCAGGACCTCTCCCTCATTGTCATCTGCTCGCCAGAGCCAGTGCCGTTTTTCACGAATGATGATGACGATTTCATCGAGGTGCTAGATATCGTTAGGAGTAGGGCGTGATGATCTCAGGTTTCTGGTGATTGGTTCACCAACCTTCAAAACCATCTTCGGACAGTTTCGTAGGAGATATCCGGTCCTCTTTCTGCAAGCAAATCCTCCACATCCCGATAACTCAATGTAAACCGAGTATAAAGCCAACCGGCATGTCGAATGATGTGAGTGGAAAAGCGATGTCGGGAATAGGAAATCTTTTGCATCGGTGGAGATTAGATCATCATTAATATTCGGGTATACGGAATTAATGGTTGATGGGGCACCTTCACCCCATCAATCTGATGCCACCTTCAGATGATTGATAGATCGACCCCATAGTTGAGTTCCTCCGCGAAGTCCGGCAGTCCGTAACCGATGGCTTTCTTGTGGAACGGAGAGATCTTCCCAGTCGGTGCCTTCTTCTTGTGCTTCTTGGTGTAGAGCATTCTTGCCCACATCTCCTCGAAAGAGTAACCACGCCTTTCACGGTTCTTGTCCTAGGGCTGTCGGTTGATTTGCAACCCAGTACTGGGTATCGCGGCAGGTGAAGGATGTTGTCGGGAAGTTCGGTCATGTCGTTGCATTGGTGTAGGTGTCAGCCGGATCCTTCCGACTTGGCATTGGTGTTTGCTTTTTTACCCAACAAGCTGCAGGAAACAAAAAGTAAGGCACCGAGGACAATTGCAATATCAGCCAGGTTGAAGGCCGGCCAATGCCAGTCTCGCCAATAGAAATCAAAGTAATCCACAACATAGCCGCGAAAGATCCGGTCAATCAGGTTGCCCATAGCGCCACCGAGGAAAAGACTGTAAGCGATGGCCTCTCCTTTATGACGGTTTTCAAGGATCAGCTTAATCAGAAAAATTGAGACCACTAGCGCGATTCCGATAAGAAAGTAGCGCTGCCAGCCTCCACTATTCGCAAAAAGACTGAACGCGGCACCGGTATTCCATACGTGCTCCCAGTTAAAGAACGGGGACACTGAAATAGACTCGCCATAGGCCATTGATTGCTGCACCAGCCACTTTACAGCCTGA
>CEOG01037824.1_pt1 | contig 25418 bp, 26 predicted proteins | sample 530301 | NCBI WGS metagenome assembly CEOG01 (sample SAMEA2619903, study PRJEB7988) | marine metagenome | biome: marine biome (ENVO:00000447); feature: surface water layer (ENVO:00002042); material: "saline water (ENVO:00002010), including plankton (ENVO:xxxxxxxx)" | depth 5 m | reverse complement strand
CCGTCAGCCTCCTGCGTCAGCGGGGAGGGGGCGGACTCTGTAAAGCGATTGACGCCGATAACAGGCAATTCACCGGCAATAACGGATTGCACCCGCGCCGTGTTGGAGTTGACGAGGGATTCTTTCAAGTAGCCTGTGTCAACGGCGGCGATGGCGCCGCCCATTTCCTCGATCAGGTGGAGTTCCTCGCGCGCGGCGGCCTTCAACTCTTCCACCTTGCGGTCAATCTCAATGGAGCCTTCGAAAATATCGCCGAATTCCAGCAGGTCGGTCTCATAGGCGACGATCTGTTGCAGGCGCAGGGACCATTGCTGATCCCACGGGCGCGGTAGACCGAGAGCTTCGTTCCAGGCAGGAAGCTGGACGGCCCGTGCGCGCGCTTTTTTGGACAGGACCACGGCCAGCATTTCCAGCAGGATACGATAGACATTGTTTTCCGGCTGCTGCTCGGTCAGGCCGAGGGAGTTGACCTGCACACCATAGCGGAAGCGGCGGAATTTCTCATCAGTAACGCCATAGCGTTCCAGCAGGATTTCGTCCCACAGATCGACAAAGGCACGCATTTTACACATTTCAGTGATGAATCGGATGCCCGCATTCACAAAAAAACTGATCCGTCCCGTGGCTTCGGGGAAATCTTCGGGGGAAATCTGTCCGCCTTCCTTTACGGCATCCAGGACCGCGATGGCGGTTGCAAGTGCGAAGGAAAGTTCCTGCACCGGCGTCGCGCCCGCTTCCTGAAGGTGATAGGAGCAGACGTTGGTCGGATTCCATTTCGGCATTTCACGATAGGTATAGCTGACAACATCGGTGATCAGTCGCATGCTCGGTCGCGGCGGGAAAATATAGGTCCCGCGCGAGAGATATTCCTTGATGATATCGTTCTGGACCGTCCCCTGCAGGGCAGAAATATCGGCGTTCTGTTCCTCTGCGACAGCAATGTAAAGTGCGAGCAGCCATGCCGATGTGGCGTTTATCGTCATGGAAGTATTCATCTTTTCGAGCGGTATTCCCTCGAAAAGAGTACGCATGTCCCCCAGATGACAGATGGGAACACCCACTTTTCCGACTTCGCCGCGGGCGAGTATATGATCCGAATCATAGCCGGTTTGTGTTGGCAGATCGAAAGCGACAGACAGTCCCGTCTGACCCCGCGCAAGGTTTGTCTTATACAGCTCATTCGATGCGCTGGCCGAAGAATGGCCCGAATAGGTGCGGAAAAGCCAAGGCCGGTCTTTCTTTGAAGCGGCGGAATTTCGGGCTTCCTTGTCGTCTTTCTTCATAATTTTCTTTCGTTTTTCAGCTCAAAACTGACCAGTTGTTACGCGGCGTAATTGCCATGCGTAATAACATATCGTCGTGTTGCAATGCAAAAAATACTTGTTATCTGCTCAAAGGTCAGTAATCTTCTCACAAAGTGGGCCAAAGTAAAGGTCTCAGTTCCAATTTTTGATGCAATGCGATATATCATGGCGAGAATCGGGAATTTGTAAATTCTAAATATCTACGCCCTATAATATAGAAACCCCACAAAATGCGAAGGATGTTTTGATGTTAAATACGCACGCTGCAGCCCTGTCGGAAACAGGCACCACCCTACCGGCTGGCGAAATCAAGGACCTGTATGAGGTAGGAGAAATTCCGCCTCTCGGTCATGTGCCCTCCAAAATGTATGCCTGGGCAATCCGCAAGGAACGCCATGGCGTCCCGGAAAAGGCAATGCAGGTCGAGATTGTAGATACGCCCGAGCTCGACAGTCACGATGTTCTGATTCTGGTCATGGCGGCCGGCGTCAACTATAATGGCGTTTGGGCGGCGCTTGGCGAGCCTATTTCCCCTTTTGACTATCACAAGCAGCCATACCACATTGCCGGATCCGATGCGTCCGGGGTTGTCTATGCCGTTGGCAACAAGGTCAAGCGCTTCAAGATCGGTGACGAGGTTGTCGTGCATTGCAACCAGGACGATGGCGATGATGAGGAATGTAACGGCGGCGATCCGATGTTCTCCCCGTCCCAGCGGATCTGGGGCTATGAGACACCTGACGGATCCTTCGCCCAGTTCGCCCGTGTGCAGGACCGCCAGCTGATGCCGCGCCCCAAACATCTGACGTGGGAAGAAAGCGCCTGCTACACCCTGACCCTTGCGACCGCCTATCGCATGCTGTTCGGGCATCGCCCGCACATCCTGCGGCCCGGTCATAATGTTCTCATCTGGGGCGCGTCAGGCGGACTTGGTTCGATGGCCATCCAGATTTGCGCGGCGGCCGGCGCCAACGCCATCGGCGTGATCTCCGATGAAAGCAAGCGGGACTTTGTGATGTCTCTCGGCGCCAAGGGCGTGCTTAATCGCAAGGATTTTGATTGTTGGGGCCAACTGCCGACGGTGAATGGCGAAGGTTTTGGCGACTACATGAAAAAGACCCGCGAATTCGGCAAGGCGATCTGGGAGATTACCGGCAAGGGCAATGACGTCGATTTCGTGTTCGAACATCCCGGAGAGGCGACCTTCCCCGTGTCTTGTAACATCGTGAAGCGCGGCGGCATGGTCGTTTTCTGCGCCGGAACTACCGGCTTTAACTTGACAATGGACGCGCGTTTTGTCTGGATGCGGCAGAAGCGTATTCAGGGAAGCCATTTCGCCAACCTGAAACAGGCGTCACAGGCGAATAATCTGGTTGTGGAACGGCGTATTGATCCGTGCATGTCGGAAGTCTTCTCCTGGGATGATATTCCGCGCGCTCATACAAAAATGATGAACAATGAACATAAGCCGGGCAATATGGCCGTGCTGGTTTCTGCCAAATATCCGGGGATGCGGACGATTGAGGATGCGATTGAGGCAGGCAACGAGTAATCAGCCATACCCCAAAAGGAAGAACAAGAATGACAACATCTGAAATGGTTGCGGCGTCCGGAGCCTTGATTCTGGACGGGCTGGACGATCTTTGTGAAAAGGCGCTGAATGCTGCCGAATCCTTCAAACAGCAGGCGATCATGGCGGTTGCTGACATAACCCGTGATGACAAGGGCCGGATCAGCGCCAAACTGGTGGAGGCGAACCAGTATGCCACGCACGGCCTTGCCTGGCTCGCCACCTATGTGGAAGCCATGCGGGAAACTCTCAACTGGTCCCGGCATCTGGCGAGTGAGGGTCATTACGGCGAGCTGGAGCAGCTGATCCTGCAAGCCGGGTTCAGCGAGTATCTGGCCCAGATCGCGGGCGGTATTCCCATGTCCCTTGGGGAGATCATTCGCCCCGCTGATCTTGGGCTTGACGACGCAGCCATTGCCAAATTCAAAACGCCGGAAGTGCAGAACCTGATTGATGCGGGATACTCCGCGAGCGTAAAGGACCGGATCGCAGTTCTGATCGCTGAGGGAATGGATACCGATCACTATGGCAATCCGGGTCTTGATGAAACCTTCGCCATGATTCGCGACCAGTTCCGCCGTTTCGCCAACGAAGAAGTCATGCCCTATGCCCATGACTGGCATCTGAAGGATGAGTTGATCCCCATGCCGGTGGTCCGGAAAATGTCGGAGCTGGGTGTTTTCGGTCTGACGGTGCCGGAAAAATATGATGGTCTCGGCCTTGGCAAGATGTCCATGTGCGTTGTGTCGGAAGAATTGTCGCGCGGATACATCGGCGTTGGCTCTCTCGGCACGCGCTCCGAAATCGCGGCGGAGCTGATCCTGACCGGCGGCACGGACGCGCAGAAGGAAAAATGGCTGCGCCCGATTGCGACCGGTGAAATCCTCCCGACGGCTGTCTTTACCGAGCCGAACACAGGATCAGATCTGGCGTCCCTGCGGACCCGGGCTGTGAAGGACGGCGATGTTTACAAGGTGACCGGTAACAAGACATGGATCACCCATGCCGCCCGCGCCGATGTCATGACCATGCTGGTGCGCACCAATCCGAGCGAGCCGGGATACAAGGGGCTGTCCATGTTCCTTGCCGAAAAGCCGCATATGACCGAGACCGAGGATTTCCCGGCGGAAGGCATGACCGGCGGCGAGATTGAAGTGCTTGGCTATCGCGGTATGAAGGAATATGAGCTTGGCTTCGACAATTTCGAAATCAAGGCGGAAAACCTGCTGGGCGAAGAAGAGGGGAACGGTTTCAAGCAGTTGATGCAAACCTTTGAAAGCGCCCGTATTCAGACGGCGGCACGTGCGCTGGGCGTGGCCCAGAACGCGATGGAGCTTGGCCTGCGGTATGCGTTGGACCGTGTCCAGTTCTCCCGGCCAATCATTGAATTCCCCCGTGTCGCCGGTAAGCTTGCCTGGATGGCGGTGGAAATCATGATGGCGCGGCAGCTCACCTATGCGTCCGCCCGGGCGAAGGACGAAGGTCGGCGCTGCGATCTGGAAGCTGGTATGGCCAAGCTTCTCGGTGCTCGCGTTGCCTGGAGCACGGCGGATAACGCCTTGCAGATCCATGGCGGGAACGGTTTCGCGCTTGAGTATCCGATCAGCCGCGTGCTGTGCGATGCGCGTATTCTCAATATCTTCGAAGGTGCCGGAGAAATTCAGGCACAGGTCATTGCCCGCCGCCTGCTGGAAGGGGCAAACTGATACGGAGTTTCATATGCAACAAAGGCTGTCACTGATCACACTCGGCGTCCGGGATCTGGCGAGAAGTACGGCCTTTTTCGAATCTCTCGGCTGGAAGCGTTCTGTGCGGGACGCTTCCGGCGTTTCCTTTTTCCAGTGCGGGTCCATTGCTTTCGGGCTTTTCCCGCGCGAAGAGCTTGCAAAGGATGCCGGGATAGCCGATGACGGCGCGGGCTTCGAAGGGTTCTCCATCGCCTATAATACGCGCAGCAAGGAAGAGGTCGATCAGATACTCGATCAGGTTCAATCCCTGGGCGCAGAGATCGTTAAACCGGCGGAAGAGGTATTCTGGGGCGGATATAGCGGATATTTCCGCGATCTCGACGGACATCTGTGGGAAGTTGCCTGGAATCCGGGGTTCGAGATTACCGGCGATGGAGCCGTGATCCTGCCCGAATAGGCATCAGCGTTTTTCCATCTCCCCCGTATATTCAAAACCGAGCACGGCGGCAATAGATGCGCCGAACAGCACGATCGCCCAGCTGACATAAAGCCATATGAGGAAGAGCGGGAAAGCCGCCATGGCGCCATAGACCACCTCATAAGACGGGAAAAATTCCAGATAGAGCTTGAACAGATATTTTCCAAGCAGGAACAGAACCGTTGCGGTTGCTGCGCCGATAAAGGCATGACGCCATTTGACGTCGCAGGCGGGCACGATGCGATAGAGTATGAACAGAATGATGAAGGGAAGCAGCATCGGCATGGTCGTGCTGAGCAATCCGAGGGCGCCGGAAAGCTGAAAACCGGTCGCCTCTTCACTGATGCTGATGATCCAGTTGACGAGAGTGAGGCTGCTGCCGAGGGCAATTGGGCCCATAAGGGTGATGACGATATAGATCATCAGCCGTTTGAAGGGGTTGCGCGTTGCGGCGACCTTCCAGATTTGCGCAAAAATTTCTTCAATGCTGGCCATCAGCATCAGGGCGGTAATGGCGATACCGGCCAGGCCGAAATAGGTAAGCTGCCCGGCATTGAGGGTGAAATCATGCATGGCCGCATCAATGGCCGTGAATTTGGACGGCAGTAGATTATCGAAAAGGAGATTGGTGAGCTTCTCTTTCAGGTGATTGAAGGCCGGTACGGCCGTAAATAGGGCAAAGGCCACCGCCGCAATGGGAACAATGGCAAGCAGGGTCTGATAACTCAGCGCCGTCGCCATGCGCAGGCAGTTCTGTTCCTTGAAATGCTGCCATATACGCACCAGAAAATTTATCAGAAAAATATCCTGCACTTGTGATTCCTGCTATTTTCCCTTGTCTGGAAACTTACGGCTGGCAAGTTCACCGCCAAGGCCCCAGTCTTCCTTGGCGATATTGTTGATCAGCACATTGACGCTGGCTTCGCTGCAACCGGTGATCTGCACCATCGCGTCGGTCATGGCCCGTACCAGCTTCTGCTTGGTCGCGGTATCACGTCCTTCAAACATATCAATTCTGATTATCGGCATTTCCACTCCAATGTTCGTTAGACAATATTATGTTCTGAGATGGCGCGGCCTGTCACGATCCGTTCATAGGAAAAGCGGGAAAGATCAAGGCTCCGGTATTTGCCATCGGTCATCAGCTCGGCAATGGCCCGCCCAACCGCCGGGGATTGTTGCAGCCCGTGTCCCGAAAATCCGTTGGCGAAATAGAAATTTGTAATCTCCGGATGCGGCCCGAGGATCGCATTCTGATCCAGCAGGTTATAGGCATAATGCCCGGCCCAGGCCCGTTCCATCCGGATTGATTCGAATGCGGGAACACGATGCGCGAGAATGGGCCAGATATGTTCTTCGAACCAGCTATAATCTACGTCAAAGTCGGTGCAGTCGGGATCATTGGCAGGATGGGGCGAGCATCCGGCAATAAACTGTCTTCCTTCGGGGCGAAAATGAACCCCGCTTGGATCCACAATCAGGGGACAGCCGGTTATTTCCTCCCGGCAGCTGAAGGAATAGGCATAGCGTTTGCGGGAGCGTACGGGAAGCTCAATGCCGATCCAGCCCGCAATTGTTGCCGCCGCGGGACCGGCGGCATTGACGACCGCTCCTGCGGCAATCCGTGATGTGTCCGCAAGCCGGACTGCGGTTACCTTGCCTTCGGTCACATCAAGCCCGGCTGCCGCAATGGCGCGATACTCAACCCCCAGCGAGATTGCTTTCTTGCGAAACGCCTGATTGAGGCTGTAGGCGTCGAGCCAGCCTTCCCCGCTGAGGCCGAAGGACCCGCCCGCCAGATCGGCGACATTGAGCCAGGGAAACCCGCGCTTGAGGTCCTCCTGATCCAGCAGGCCGACATTGACACTCAGGCTTCGCTGGATGGCATTGTTGGCGTAAAGTGTCGGGATATGCGGCTCTTCGGCGAGGAACAGATAGCCTCGTTCCTGAAAATCGACATTTACCGGGCTTCCATCGATGCCAAGATAATGGGTGATTTCCCGCAGGAATTCCTCGGTAAAGCGCGAGATCAAAATATTTTCCGGCGTTGAAAACTGCTGACGGACACCGCCCCATGAACGGGCGGTTGAGCCGAATTCATAGGTAGGGTCTTTCTCAAGAACCGTGACACTGCCGCTAAAGCCGGGCGCTGCTTTCAGGAAATAGGCGATGGAGGATCCGACAACGCCGCCACCGATTATGACAATATCCCGGGTTGCTTCCATGAAATTTCCTGTCCATATAGGGTGTATGGGTATAGCGTTGGATGCTCTATCCTTATAAGACAGATCGGATCAAGATATGATCAATTTTTTCATTGTTGCCGCTGTCATCGGTACGGCGGCCGTTCTCCTTTTCGGAGTACTGACCATGGCGCGTGGTGGCGATTTTAATCGCCGCTATAGCAACAAGCTGATGCAGCTTCGAATTCTGATGCAGGCCATTGCCGTTGTGCTGATCATGATCGGCATCTGGTTGGCGAGCTCCGGAAACTAAAAGAAAAACGGCTCCGGATATGGAAATTAAATGGTAAAACTGACAAAAATATATACCCGCGGCGGCGATAAGGGCCAGACATCACTCGGTGATGGGGAGCGGGTCAGCAAGGCCGATTTGCGTGTGGATGCGTATGGCGATGTGGATGAGACAAATGCCATCATCGGCCTGGTGCGGCTGCATGTAAAAGGCGAGACGGATAAAATGCTGTCGCGTATCCAGAATGATCTTTTTGATCTTGGCGCCGATCTCTGCACGCCGGAAAAGGAGAATCCGAAATATCCGCCGCTGCGCATTATTCAGCAACAGGTGGATCGTCTGGAGCAGGAAATCGATCAGCTCAATTCGGAACTTTCCCCGCTCAATTCCTTTATCCTGCCGGGCGGCTCCGCTGCGTCATCCTATCTGCATCTGGCGCGGACCGTCTGTCGGCGCGCCGAGCGGAGAATAATCGCGCTGGCCGATTCGGAACATGTAAACACTGCCGCAATCGCCTATATAAACAGATTGTCGGATTTTCTGTTTGTATTGGGCCGTTTTCTCAATAATAAGGGAGCGGAGGATGTTTTGTGGGTACCCGGTGCCAACAGATAAGCTGTTTCAGGGCCTTTAGCGCCCGGAAATCCGCCGATTTGCCTGCGTGAAAATGTCCCAATTCGGCGAATTGACAGATAGTCATTAGCTATTTATTGTGCACTGCCGAATTTAAGTATCTTTATGTTCACAAATTCACGCCGCCGGAAAACGGATTTCCGTCGGATGTTGAAAAAACTATGACTCCGGGAGTAGACCGACCCATGAAAGTTCTCGTCGCTGTTAAACGTGTCGTGGACTACAACGTTAAGATCCGCGTGAAAGCGGACAAAACAGGTGTAGACCTCGCCAACGTTAAAATGTCCATGAACCCTTTCGATGAAATTGCCGTCGAAGAGGGGCTTCGTCTCCGTGAGGCAGGTGTGGCAACCGAAGTGGTTGCTGTTTCTGTCGGCCCGCAGGCCGCGCAGGAAACCTTGCGGACCGCGCTTGCCATGGGGGCTGATCGCGGCATTCTGGTGAAAACCGACGAAACGGTAGAACCGCTCGGCGTTGCAAAGCTGCTGAAGGCGGTTGCGGAAGAAGAAAAACCGGACCTTATCATTGTCGGCAAGCAGGCCATTGACGATGACTCAAACCAGACGGGCCAGATGCTGGCGGCGCTGCTGGGCTGGTCGCAGGGCACATTCGCTTCCAAGGTCAGCCTTGAAAACGGGACGGCGAAAGTCACCCGCGAGATTGATGGCGGCCTGCAGACGATCGACCTCAAAATGCCGGCCGTTGTCACGACTGACCTGCGCCTGAACGAGCCGCGCTATGCATCGCTGCCGAACATCATGAAAGCAAAGAAAAAGCCGATTGATGAAAAAGCACCGGCAGATCTCGGTGTCGACATTGCGCCGCGTCTTAAGACGCTCAAGGTAGAAGAGCCGGCCAAACGCGAAGCCGGTGTGAAAGTGGAATCTGTCGCTGAACTGGTCGACAAGCTGAAAAATGAAGCGGGGGTTATCTGATGACTGTTCTTGTTCTTTCTGATCATGACAATAAGGCCCTTGGTGCTTCCACACTGAATGCGGTGACGGCGGCTACGAAGCTTGGCGGCGATGTTCATGTTCTCGTCGCGGGCAGCGGCTGTTCCGCTGTTGCCGATGAGGCCGCGAAGGTGGCCGGTGTCGCCAAGGTTCTGCTGGTTGATGATGCGCTCTATGCCAACACGCTTGCTGAAAATACTGCAGCGCTGATTGTTTCTCTTGCAGATAGCTATGACGCCATCATATCGGCAGCAACGACGGCGGGTAAAAACATCCTGCCACGTGTTGCGGCGCTCCTGGATGTCGCCCAGATTTCCGAAATTACGGAAGTTGTCTCTGCTGATACTTTTGTGCGTCCGATCTATGCCGGTAACGCCATGGCGACGGTTCAGTCGAGCGATGCGAAGAAGGTTATTACGATCCGACCGACCAACTTCCCGGCCGCTGATGCAACGGGTGGCTCCGCCACGGTTGAGGCGGCCAGCGCGGCGGCGGATGCCGGGCTTTCCAGCTTCGTCGGCGAAGAGCTGTCCAAATCCGAACGTCCGGAACTGACGGCAGCAAAAATTGTTATCTCCGGTGGCCGCGGGATGCAGTCCGGCGACAATTTCGTCCTTCTTGAAAAAGTTGCCGACAAGCTTGGGGCCGCGGTTGGCGCCAGCCGTGCCGCTGTTGATGCGGGCTTTGTGCCGAATGAATTTCAGGTTGGCCAGACCGGTAAGGTGGTTGCACCGCAGCTTTATATCGCTGTCGGCATTTCCGGCGCCATCCAGCATCTTGCAGGCATGAAAGACAGCAAGGTGATCGTGGCCATCAACAAGGACGAGGAGGCGCCGATTTTCCAGGTTGCCGATTACGGCCTTGTTGCAGATCTGTTCAAGGCTCTGCCGGAGCTGGAAGCAGCCCTGTAATGACAGGCACGGGTCAGGTTTTTGGCGGTATGATCGCGCTCACCTTTATGTTTGGAATTAGGCGATGATAAACAAAGTAAGTGTGATTGGCGCCGGCCAGATGGGGAATGGCATTGCCCATGTCATGGCGCTCGCAGATATCGATGTGTATCTGAAGGATATTTCTGATGAGCGGCTGAAAGCCGCCATGGAAACCATCGAGTATAATCTCAAACGCCAGGTTGGCCGGGGGGCTCTCTCCGAAGGGGACATCACCAAAGCCCTGACCCATATTATCCCGGTACTGGATGACAAGCATCTTTCCGAAGTGGATCTGGTCATTGAAGCCGCAACCGAGAATGAGGAGGTCAAGAAGAAGATTCTCACCGCTCTCGGCGAAAAGCTCAAGCCACAGGCGATTATTGCGACCAATACTTCCTCCATTTCGGTCACCCGCCTTGCGGCAGTGACGGACCGACCGGAGAAATTCATTGGTATGCATTTCATGAATCCCGTGCCGGTGATGCAGCTTGTTGAGTTGATCCGCGGGATTGCAACCAATGAAGAGACGTTCGAGACAATCCGTGAACTGACGGTTCGTCTCCATAAAACGCCGACTCCGGCGGAAGACTTTCCGGCCTTTATCGTCAACCGTATTCTGCTTCCTATGGTCAATGAAGCGATATACACCCTGTATGAAGGGGTTGGGTCGGTGCGGGCGATTGATACGGCGATGCGGCTTGGCGCCAATCATCCGATGGGTCCGCTGCAACTTGCCGATTTTATCGGCCTTGATGTCTGTCTTGCCGTCATGCAGGTTTTGTATGAGGGGCTGGCCGATACGAAATACCGTCCCTGTCCGCTGCTCGTCAAATATGTCGAGGCCGGATGGCTCGGACGGAAATCCGGGCGTGGTTTTTACGATTACACCGGGGACGAACCGATCCCGACGCGCTGAGGCGTTACGTTCAGGAAAGGGCCCGGTTATCCGGGCCTTTTTCTTACCCAATAAAATAAAAGTCCCGGAGATTCGGTTGAACCTCCAGGACATCATTCGGCAATTTGGAGGGCAGTTTTACGCCACTTCGAAAAGACCGGCGGCGCCCATGCCGCCGCCAATGCACATGGTGACAACCACATATTTGGCACCGCGGCGCTTGCCTTCGATGAGGGCGTGGCCCGTCATCCGGGCACCGGACATGCCGTAGGGATGCCCGATGGAAATGGCACCGCCATTGACATTTAGCAGTTCGTTTGGAATGCCGAGCTTGTCACGGCAGTAGAGAACCTGCACGGCGAAAGCCTCATTCAGTTCCCAAAGGCCGATGTCATCCATCTTGAGGCCGTGACGTTGCAGCAGCTTCGGCACGGCAAAAACCGGGCCAATGCCCATTTCATCAGGTTCGCACCCGGCCACGACAAGGCCGCGATAGATGCCGAGAGGCTCAATATTCCGCTGTTCGGCGAGTTTGCTGTCCATGATCACACAGGCAGACGCGCCATCGGAAAGCTGGCTGGCGTTGCCGGCCGTAATAAAGCAGTCCTCGCCCATCACCGGCTTCAGTGTGGAAAGCCCTTCAAGGGTCGTGCTCGGCCGGTTGCCTTCGTCCTGGGTGAGGGTGACGTCCTCATACATCACCTTGCCGGTTTCCTTGTTTTCGACCGCTTTGCTTGTCGTCATGGGGACGATTTCCTGATCGAAACGCCCGGCCTCCTGCCCGGCGGCGGTGCGCATCTGGCTCTGGTAGCTGTATTCGTCCATCGCCTCGCGGGTGATGCCATAGCGGGTCGCGACCGTCTCCGCCGTTTTCAGCATCGGATCATAGATCGCGGGTTTGTTGGCCATCAGCCAGTCGCTTTTGGAGCGATAGCGGTTGGCATGCTCATTCTGGACAAGGCTGATGCTTTCCATGCCGCCCGCGACCATGACGGGCACCTTGTCGACGAGGACGCGCTGCGCTGCCATGGAAATTGTCTGTAGGCCTGAGGAGCAGAAGCGATTGACTGTCGTACCGGAGGTGGTGACCGGCAGACCGGCGGTGAGCAGCGCCTGCCGGGCGATATTGCCGCCCATGGCGCCTTCCGGGTTGGCGGCTCCGATGATCACGTCTTCCACCTCGGCGGGATCAATGCCCGCACGGGCGACGGCATGTTTGATGACATGTCCGCCCATGTCCGCCCCATGCGTATTGTTGAAGGCGCCGCGATAGGCTTTGCCGATGGGTGTTCTTGCGGTTGATACGATTACGGCGTCTGCCATGAGTTTTCTCCTCGATGTTTTTATTTATGCTCCCGTGCCGATCATTATGACCGGAAAATTCCCGCAATTCTATAGCCAGCTTCGACGGATGAAAAGACGGATTCTATGTCCTTCTCAACATGAAGGAAGACAGCGCCCTGCGGATCTACAGGATTTCCAGAACGGATTCCGGCGGGCGGCCAATTCGGGCCTTGCCATTAGCGAAAACAATCGGCCGTTCGATCAGTTTCGGATGATCAGCCATTGCCTGGATGAGGTCGGCATCGCTGAGCGATGCGTCGGCGAGATTGTTTTCCTTGTATTCCGCTTCGCCTTTGCGCATCAGTTCGCGGGGCTTCATATCGAGCAGATTGAGGACTTCCTGAAGGCGCTCCTTGCTGGGCGGTGTCACAAGATATTCGGTGATGGTGGGATCTATCCCCTTTTCCTGCAGCAGGGCGAGTGTCTGGCGTGATTTGCTGCAACGGGGATTGTGGAAAATTTCAACGGACATTCTTTTACCTCCATCAGCGGGACTGGTTTCTTGGTTGTCTTTTAATAGCCCAGTCTTTTATCTGAGGCCAGCCGTCGTATATGTGATGGGCGTCATCAGCTTCGCAATTGATGGCTTGCCTGCCGGGCGCGAATTGAATATTTATCCGGCATGACATCTCATATCATAACTCAAAGCGATCCCGATAAAACCGGCCTTGCCTTGCGGATCGTTCATAAAATCGGTTTCGGTAACTGGCGTGGTTTCCTTACGCTGCTGTGGAAGGAAATTCACCGGTTCTTAAAAGTGCCACTCCAGACGATTCTGGCGCCAATGATGACGACGGTCCTGTTCCTGGCGATTTTCTCGCTCGCGTTCGGCGGAAGCGGCCGTTATGTGGGCAGCGTGAGCTACGAAAATTTTCTGGCGCCGGGTCTGATCATGATGGCGGTGATCCAGAATGCGTTTGCCAATACGTCTTCCTCGATCCTGATCTCGAAGATACAGGGCAATATTGTCGATATCCTGATGCCGCCCCTGTCGGCAACGGAGCTAACCCTCGCCTTTGTTCTGTCGGGTGTTGCGCGCGGGATCAGTGTCGCGCTGGTCGTCGGGATTGCGATCTGGCCATTTGTCGATATCACGGTGCATTCATGGCCCGTTATCATTTATTATATCGTCGGATCCGGCCTTATGCTGTCGTTGCTGGGCATTATTGCCGGCATTATTTCCGAAAAGTTTGATCATATGGCGGCGGTCACGAACTTCATCATCATGCCGCTTTCTTTTTTGTCAGGGACCTTCTATTCCATCGAACGGCTGACCGGCATCTGGTATCAGATCAGCCATCTGAACCCATTTTTCTATATGATTGACGGGTTTCGATACGGCTTTATCGGAACATCGGACAGCGCCGTATGGGTGGGGGCGACGCTCATCGCCGGGATCGACATCCTGCTCTATATTTTTGTGTGGGTGCTGATAAAAAGCGGATATCGGCTGAAAGCCTGAAAATATCAGTCAGATGCAAGAGATTGATTGACAGGAACCGGTCTCCTGTCAATACTTCCGCGCTTTCTGGTATCGGAAATCGGCTATTGGCCTTTTTTATTTTTCGTGGAGAAAGCATATGATTCCCGCACTCTTATCGAATTATGCTCCTGCTGACCTTGCCTTTGAAAAAGGGGAGGGGATGTATCTTTACGGGAATGATGGCCGCCGATACCTTGATTTCGCGGCGGGCATTGCAGTGAGCGCCCTCGGTCATGCACATCCGCGACTTGTGAGCGCACTGGTGGAGCAGGCGAACAAGGTATGGCATGTGTCCAACCTGTTCCGTATCCCGGGGCAGGAGGAGCTGGCGAAAAAGCTGGTGGATGCCACATTTGCCGATGCGGCCTATTTCTGCAACTCCGGGCTGGAAGCCAATGAGGCGGCCATCAAGATGGTGCGGAAATATTTCAGCTTTACCGGACATCCGGAAAAATACCGGATCATCACTTTTGAAAACTCCTTTCACGGGCGCTCCCTTGCCACCATCGCGGCGGCGGGACAGCAAAAGCTGCTGGAAGGGTTTGGTCCGGTCGTGGAGGGATTTGATCATGTCCCCGTCGGGGATATCGAAAAGGTGAAAGCGGCCATAACCGATGAGACGGCGGCGATTATGATCGAGCCTGTGCTTGGCGAAGGTGGCATTCAGGTGGTGGCGCCCGAGTTTCTGCGGGCACTCCGCAAGCTGTGTGATGATCATGACCTGTTGCTTGTGCTGGATGAAATTCAAACCGGTATGGGACGGACGGGCAAACTGTTCGCCTATGAACATGCGGGCATCACCCCGGACATCCTGTCCTCAGCCAAGGCGCTGGGCGGAGGTTTTCCCGTGGGCGCCTGTCTTGCCGTTGAGAAGGTGGCGAAGGCGATGACGGTCGGTAGTCACGGCTCCACCTATGGCGGCAATCCGCTTGCTATGGCCGTTGCGAACGCGGTTGTCGATGTGATGACGGAAGAAGGTTTCCTCGATCATGTCGCCGAGATGGGCAATCATCTCAAGCAGGGATTGGCGGGCGCCGTTGACAGGCATCCCGAAATTCTGGAAGAAGTGCGCGGTATCGGATTGCACATTGGCCTTAAATGCAAAGTTGAAAATACACTGCTGCTCAACAAACTGCTGGAAAAAGGCGTGCTGGCGGCGAAGGGCGGGGACAATGTGATCCGCCTTCTCCCGCCGCTCATTGTTGAAGATACCGAGATTTCGGAGTTTATCAGCCGTCTTGATGAAGCCTGCACGGAGCTGGAAAATGGCTAAGCCTTTGCATTTTCTCGATCTGAACGAGCTGTCGAGCTCTGATCTACGGCATATTATCGATGACGGAATCGCCCTCAAGGCATCCCGCAAGGGATTACCCAAAGGCACAGTGGATCCCGAAACACCCCTGGCGGGATATACCCTCGCGGCGATTTTCGAATTTCCGTCCACGCGCACGCGGGTATCCTTCGATATGGCCATGCGTCAGCTCGGCGGGCATACCATTGTTCTGAATGGCAATGACATGCAGCTTGGCCGCGGCGAGACAATTGCCGATACGGCGCGCGTCCTGTCACGATATGTGGATGCCATCATGATCCGGACTGATGATCATGCGAAGCTGCTGGAGCTGGCGGAGAATGCGACGGTGCCGGTCATCAATGGCCTGACCAATGACAGTCACCCCTGTCAGCTGATGGCCGATGTCATGACGTTCGAGGAGCATCGCGGTCCGATCCGGGATAAGGTGGTGACCTGGTGCGGGGATGGCAACAATATGGTGACATCCTGGATTCATGCGGCCGGGCAGTTCGGCTTCGAATTTCGCGTTGCCTGTCCGGAGGAACTGGCGCCTGATCCGGCGGCGCTGGCTTGGGCGCGGGAAACGGGCGCGCGTGTTCATGTGATGCGGGATGCGGTCGAAGCGGTTGAGGGCGCCAATTGCGTGGTGGCCGATACTTGGGTCTCCATGGGGGATGATGCCGCCAACCGCCATAATATTTTGACGCCTTATCAGGTTGATAGCAAGCTGATGGCGCGCGCCTCCCGTGATGCCATTTTCATGCATTGCCTCCCCGCCCATCGGGGAGAGGAGGCAACGGCGGAAGTCATGGATGGCCCGCAATCCGTCATCTTTGATGAGGCGGAAAATCGCCTGCATGCGCAGAAAGCCGTGCTGCGCTGGTGCCTCGGCGCGTAGGCTTTCTAACAGAATCAAAGGAATCCAAATGGCCGAGACAGGTCAGAAAATCATGACGGACAATCTGATACAGCCATTTCAGATGGCGAAATCAGGCGTCCGCGGGCGCCTCGTGCGGATGGGGAGTGTGGTTGACACCATTCTCACCCGGCACGGCTATCCCGATGCCGTCGCCCGGTTTCTGGGCGAGGGGCTTGTGCTGGCGGCGATGCTGGGCGGTGCGCTCAAATTCGACGGGATATTCACGGTTCAGACCAAAGGCGACGGTCCGATCAATATGCTTGCGGCGGATATGACGACGCCCGGAAATATGCGTGGATACGCATCCTTTGACGAAGGGGTGCTTGCAAGGCTTGCTGGCGGGAACAGCACGCGCGATGTCGTGACCTATCTTGGCACGGGCTATATCGCCTTCACGATTGATGCGGGCACAGACCGCAAGCGTTACCAGGGGATTGTCGAACTGGAAGGCGACAATCTTGCCGAATGTATGGAAAATTATTTCGACAGGTCGGAGCAGATTGAAACGTTGCTGCGGGTCTCTGTCGACAAGGTCGATGGGAAATGGCGCGCGGGGGGATTGATGATCCAGCGCCTGCCCGATGAGAGCGCGGCCGAGATCAGCCAGGATATCGAGGATGAAAACTGGCGTAACGCGCAGGCGCTCGCCCGTACCGTCACGGCCGAAGAGCTGACAAGCGATGTTCTCAAATCAGCGGAGCTGCTGTATAGGATTTTCCATGAAGACGGGGTCTGGCTCTATGATCCGCAGGCGCTGGAGGATAAATGCAGCTGCAGCGCGGAGAGAGTGAAAACGACGCTGAAAACCTTTGCCGGGGACGATCTGGAGGAAATGGCGACGGAGGGCGTGATCACGGCCGATTGCCAGTTCTGCTCCTGCAAATATGAAATACATCTGAAAGATCTGGTCTGACACGGAATTGAACCGCTTGCGTGAAGGAGAGGGTTGTCTTTCCGCCTTGGCCCGTAATAGAGTATGCCGGTTCCATTCCCTGAAAAGGTAAAGCAACATGGCAGGCATACGACGTTTTCTAACAGTGGTTTCCCTGATAATGGCAGGTGTTCTGGCTGGCTGCGTGGAGGCGCCGCCCACTCCGTCTTATCCGGATATTACTTTTAAGCATCTGCGCCCGCTATATCTTGATGTGGGAGAAGTCCGGATTGTGGATGAATTCCGCCCGCCCCTGCAACGGCCGCATGTTGAACATGAATTGCCGGTCTCCATCAACCAGTCCATTCGCAACTGGGTTCAGGATCGTTTGCAGACCACCGGGAACAGCGGCGCGGTCGCCATCGTCACCATCAAGGATGCCAGCGCCGTTGAAAAAGAGCTTTCGAAGGAAACAGGTCTGAAGGGGCTGGTCACCAAAAGCCAGTCGGAACTTTATGAATTCCATGCGCTTGTTGAAATCAAGATAAACGAAATTTCCGGCTCTTCCGCCGTCGTTACGGCAGAGGCGACCCGCAGCAAATCAGTGCCGGAGGGGATCACGCTGAATGAGCGTGAGAAAATGTACTATACGCAGGTGAAAGCTCTAATGCAGGCTTTTGACCAGGAGTTGGAAAAGAATATTCGGTCCTTTATGGGGTCTTATTTGCGATAGCCAGTGACGGGGCCTGACCGGCTTTCCATCCGGTAAAGGGCGGCTCAGATCTTGTTCGATCCCTCTATTTGTCCTAGCCTATGTCTATTCATACGATTGATCCAATTTAATGACAGAATCCGGAATATCCACATCTGACAGGATGGTTGAGGTGGCCGGCCGCCTCTTTGCGGAGCGGGGTTTTGAGGCTGTCTCAACCCGCGAAATTGCGAACGCGGCCTCGGTGAACCTGTCGGCAATCTCCTATCATTTCGACAATAAGGAAGGGCTTTACCGGGCGGTATTCGAAAAAATTATCCGTGATCTGAAACCGGTACGCAGGGAACTCGCGCTATTGCTGGAACACCGGCTGGCGTCGGCGGACAGTAATCATACGGCCTATGCAGATATCATCCGCGAGTTTATCTCCCGCCTCATAGGCGAGGTATTGCTACCGGAAGGACGCTGGCGAACACGCCTTATCCTGCGGGAAATAGACAAGCCTGGTGAGTGTTTCCCCGTCATTATCGAGGGACACATCAATGTCGTGCACGACTTGTTGGTCATCCTGCTCGCCAGATATCGGGGAGAGGCGAGCACACAGGAAGCGATTCGTCTCGAAGCCTCCGCCATCCTGATGTTTTGTCTGCAACAGGGCGCCGGGCTTGAGGTGATAAAAGTGCGGCTGGGTTGGCAGGAAATCGGGCCGGAAGAAGCACAGAAGGTGAAAGATGCCGCCATACGGCTGGTGCTTGGATCACTTGGCCTTCCAACGCCCACAACTTTCCCGAAATAGAGGGTCAGCGAAGCCAGAAGCGGCGGGAGAAAAGCACCAGTACCGTAAAGAGTTCCAGCCGCCCCAGCAGCATGGCAAGGGACATCATCCATTTGGCCGGATCGGACAATGACTGAAAATTGCCTGAGGGGCCGACAATTTCCCCGAGCCCCGGCCCGACATTGGTGATGGCGGTTCCGGCGCTTGACAGGGCGGTCACGAAATCAAGGCCAGTCAGGCTGAGACCAATCGTGATCAGGCCGAAGATCGTCAGAAAGAGGAAAATGAAACTGGCCACCGAGGTAATGGTCTCATCCGGCAGGGGACGGCCGTTATATCGGGGGATGAAAATGCCATTAGGGCGGATCATCTGCATCAGACGGCATCGCAAGGTTTCGACGACAATCTGGACGCGGAAAACCTTGATGCTGCAGGAGGCGGACCCGGCGCAGCCGCCGATGAACATCAGGAAGAAAAACCCGGCCATGCCAAAGCCACCCCAGGTGCTGTAATCCACCGTGGCGAACCCGGTTCCTGTTATGACGGATGTAACGCTAAAGGTAGAATGGCGCAAGGCGTCCCAGAAAGGCGTCTCATTACGGAAAATCTGCCAGCAGACCATTATGAAAATACTGATTAGGATGAGCGACAGGAACCAGCGGATCTGACTGTCCATAAGGAAGCTGCCCGGCTTGCCCTTGACGAAATGCAGATACATCAGAAAAGGCATGGCGCCCATGATCATGAAGACGACCATGATGCTTTCCACCAGTGGGTTTTCGAAGAAACCGGCTGATTTATCAGAAGTGGAAAAGCCGCCGGTCGAGATGGTGGACATGGCATGGTTGACGGCTTCAAACAGGCTCATCCCCGCGGCCCACAGGGCAAGCACGCAAATCAGGCTGAGGGTGAGGTAGATATAACCGATGGCCTTGACGATATCACCGACGCGCGGCAGCATTTTCTCCGATGAAGCGTCGGAAGCCTCCATCCGGAAAAGCTGCATGCCGCCGACGCGTAGCAGCGGCAGGATAGAAATCGCCATGACGATAATGCCGATCCCGCCGAACCATTGGAGTAATGAGCGCCAGAGCAGGATGCCGGGCGGGGCGCTGTCAAGTCCGCTCAGAATCGTCGCACCGGTTGTTGTCAGCCCGGACATGGTTTCAAAAAACGCATCGGTGAAGGAAATGTCGAGATTGCCGAACATCAGCGGCAGGGCAGCGGCGGCGGGCATGACAATCCATGCCGTTGTTGTCAGAATGAAAGCCTGCCTGCGGTCCAGCATCAGGCCACCGCCGCGATTGGACAAATACAGGCCGCCGCCGATAAACAGAAGTATTGCCGCGGAGACGAGAAAGACCTGCCAGTCCGTATTGCCGGCTATCAGATCAGCCGCCGCGGGAATGAGCATTGCCCCGCCGACGAATACGAGCAGAATGCCAAGGATTGTGAGGATCAGGCGAAAGTTGATCACGAGCGGGTAATCTTCAGCCTTTGTCGATAAAAGAGAGCAGTTCTCGGCGGGTGATATCCGAGCGTCTGAATACGCCGAGCATGGTGCTGGTCACCATGGTCACGCCATCCTTATGTACGCCCCGCGTCGTCATGCACTGGTGCGCGCTTTCGATAATGACGGCAACGCCCTTGGGTTGCAGGGTCCGTTCAATTGTTTCCGCAATCTGCCGCGTCAGCTTCTCCTGGATCTGCAGGCGCTTTGCATAGGCGTCCACCACCCGCGCCAGCTTGGAAATGCCGACGACCCGATTGCTCGGCATATAGGCGACATGGGCGACGCCGATGATCGGAACCATATGATGCTCGCAATAGCTTTCAACGCGGATATCCTTGAGGACAACCATTTCGTCATAGCCGTTTACCTCTTCGAAAGTGCGCGCGAGATAGGCGTCGGGGTCTTCATTGTAACCCGCAAAAAATTCAAGATAGGAGCGGGCGACCCGGTCAGGCGTGCCGCGCAGACCTTCCCGCGCCGGATCATCCCCCGCCCAGCGGATCAGCGTACGGACAGCTTCTTCCGCCTCTGCCTTGGTCGGACGGTCCTTTGCCGGAGTGCCGGGGTGAGTGTGTTTGTTCATGAGACCTGCTTCCTAACATGTGATGCGCCGCGGATCAGTGAAGAGATGAGATAGCGCCAGGGCTGTCTAGTGAAAAGGCCGGAATATCAACGGAGAAAAAAGCTCCTGCTTCTTCCTCCATATCATAGCTGCCGACCATAATGCCGGAAGGCGTCGATAGAGGCGTTCCGCTGGCATATTCATATGATTCACCGGGAGCGAGAATGGGCTGTTCGCCCACAACGCCCTCCCCATCAACCGTTTCCGTGTGGCCTTTGGCGTCGGTGATGCGCCAGTGACGGTATCTGAGAGTGACTGTTTGCGCCCCCTGATTTTCAATTTTGACCTGATAGGCCCAGACATACAAACCGTCGTCCGGACGAGAACGATCCTGGAGATAGACGGGAGTTACCGATACCCGAATATTCCGGGTCGTCTTGCTGTAGATGCCGGATGCCATCATCTTATTTCCTTCCGCGACCTGCCCGACGGGCCCGGTATTCCCTGAATATTGCGCCAAGGGACGATTTTGTCCAGTAATTCGGACAGGTCTTTGCGGCAATCACCAGATGGTTGATTGGCCGCTATATGGGGTTCAACCGGCCTTCCGGTTGAGCGCATATCCGAGGTCGTCAATGAGATCATCCGCATCTTCAAGGCCGACCGACAGCCGGACCATGCTTTCGGTAATCCCCAGTTCCAGCTTTGTCGCGTCGCTGACGCTGGAATGGGTCGTCGTTGTCGGGTGGGTCAGCAGAGATTTCGCATCGCCGAGATTATTGCTGATGTCAATCAGGGACAGACCGTTGATAAAAGCAAATGTATCCTCCTGATTGCCGGCAATTTCGAAGGCGATGAGGGAACCGCCCCGCGACATTTGCGCCTTTGCCAGGGCGTGCTGCGGATGACTTTCAAGGCCGGGATAGATGACCTTGGCCACAGCGGGATGAGATGCAAGAAAAGCGGCGACCTTTTCCGCATTGTCACAATGCTTCTGGACCCGCAGATCAAGCGTTTCCAGACCCTTCAGGAGAGTCCAGGCGTTGAAGGGGCTGAGCGCCGGGCCCGTATGCTTGAGATAGGGGGCAAGGGTTTCCTCAACAAACTCTTCGGCCCCCAGAATAATACCGCCGAGACAGCGGCCCTGCCCGTCAATATGTTTGGTGGCGGAATAAACGACAATATCGGCGCCTAGGGAAAGCGGATGCTGCAACACCGGTGTTGCAAAGACATTATCGACAATGACCTTTGCCCCGACCTTGTGCGCCAGATCGGAGATGGCGGCGATGTCCATAATCTCCAGGGACGGGTTTGAGGGCGTTTCAAAAAAGACGCAGGCCGTCTTGTCCGTGAGCGCGTTTTTCCATTGATCAATATCTGTGCCGTCGATAAGGGTGATATTGATGCCAAAGCGCGGCAGAATAGTTTCGATAATATAAAGGCAGGAGCCGAACAAAGCCTTCGGCGCGACCACATGATCACCCGCCTTGAGTTGTGACATCAGCGCGCCGTTGACGGCGGCCATGCCGCTGGCCGTCGCGCGGGCAGCCTCTGCGCCTTCTTCAAGAAGGATCATCCGCTCTTCAAACATTGAAAGGGTCGGATTGGCGTAGCGGGAGTAAATGAACCCCTCATTCTCTCCCTTGAAACGGCCGGCGGCCTGCTCGGCGCTGTCATAGACAAAGCCGGAATTTATATAAATGGCTTCGCTTGTCTCGTTGAATTGGGATCGTCTGGTTCCGCCGCGGACAAGTTTTGTCGCCGTCCGGTATCCTTTCGCGCTTCCCTGCGCTGGTTTGCTATCCGTCATGTCATCACCTTCGAGGCATAAAAAAACCCCGACCATAGATCAGGGTTCCTGCGAGCCCCGACCTTTTAGCGTTTCTTTTACGTGGCCGCAAGCCGGTCGGCACAAATCACCACGGCAAAATAATTATCCCTCCCCTTTCGGGCTGTCAAGATTTTCTGTTGCGGAGACTAGTGACTTTCTGTACTTAAACGGAAGGCGCGCGGGCGTAGCTCAATGGCAGAGCAGAAGCTTCCCAAGCTTACGACGAGGGTTCGATTCCCTTCGCCCGCTCCAGCTCCCGCCCGGTGGCGCTATTCTTTTCCAACCATATCTTCCGGCCGGACCCAGTCGTCAAACTGTTCCGATGTCAATAGCTTGAGGGCGATGGCGGCGTCTTTCAGGCTGCTGTTATCCGCAAAGGCCTTCTTGGCGATTTTGGCGGCATTATCATAACCGATATGCGGATTGAGCGCGGTCACCAGCATCAGGGATTGCGCCATCAACTCATTGATCCGTGCGCGATTTACCTCAATCCCGACGACACAATTGTCTGTGAAACTGAGAGCGGCATCGCCCAGCAGACGAATGGATTGCAGGACATTATAGATAATCACCGGCTTGAAGGCGTTCAGCTCAAAATGACCATTGGATCCGGCAACAGTGACGGTGACATGATTTCCCATTACCTGCGCGGCAACCTGGGTCAGGGCTTCGCACTGGGTTGGATTGACCTTGCCCGGCATGATGGAGGAGCCGGGCTCGTTTGCCGGCAGGATCAGCTCTCCAAGTCCGCTGCGGGGTCCGCTGGCCAGGAAGCGGATATCATTGACGATTTTCATCAGGCTGGCCGCGATGACATTGAGCGCCCCGGACAGTTCCACCAGCGCATCATGGGCGGCGATGGCTTCAAACTTGTTTTTCGCGCTGGTAAAGGGCAGGCCGGTCAGCTTGACGATGTTGGTGATGAATGTTTCTGCAAACCCGGGCGCGGCATTCAGTCCGGTGCCGACGGCGGTGCCACCTTGCGCCAGCTCCATCACCCGTGGCAGGCAATCCTTGAGACGTGACATGGCAAGATCAACCTGCCGGGCATAGCCGGAGAATTCCTGACCGAGGGTGACGGGCACCGCGTCCTGGGTATGGGTGCGGCCGATCTTCACGATATCATCGAAGGCATCCACCTTCACCATCAGCGCCTGATGCAGATGGTTGAGGGCGGGGAGGAGATGATGACTTGTCTGTTCCGCCGCGGCGATGGACATCGCGGTTGGAAAGCTGTCGTTGGAGCTTTGCCCCATGTTGACGTGATCGTTCGGATGAACGGGATTTTTACTGCCGAGGGGCGCCCCCAGTATTTCGTTGGCGCGATTGGCAATCACTTCATTTGCATTCATGTTGCTCTGCGTTCCCGATCCGGTCTGCCAGATGACGAGGGGGAAGTGGTCAATCAGATCCCCTTTGATCACCTCATCGGCCGCCATCAGAATGGCATCCCCCAGCTTAGGTTCCAGCTTGCCGAGCATCTGGTTACTGAGAGCCGCCGCCTTTTTCTGAAGCCCGAGCGCGCGAATCAGGGGGAAGGGAAGCGTTTCGCCGCCGATCCTGAAATTTTCTAGCGATCGCTCCGTCTGCGCGCCCCAGTAACGATCGGCGGGGACGGCGACGTCGCCCATGGTATCGGTTTCAATGCGTGTCTCGGACATTTCATCATCTCCTTTTGAACATCAGCCGGAAAAGATTTTGGTCATGACATTCCGTAAAACAGGACGGCTTGCAGAAGCAAGTATATGGCGATGGCGATCAGAAAGAGATTGAGCGTGCGGTCGGCCGCCTTCCCCATCTCTTTCAGTTTTTTTGCAAACAGGATGCGCGCGATAAACAGGACGGCAAAAAGCAGTGAGAGGATTTTCAGAATCATTCGGCCGCCGCAGAAATCTGGCCATCTGATTGAGATTTGCTTTCCCCCATCGGGATATAGGCCGCAATATCGTTCCCGCCACGCGATTTGGCGTCATACATCTGGTTATCGGCAATATCGACAAGGGCGGACCAGTCGGCCACGTTGACGCTCTGGCGGTCAACAATACCGAAGCTGGCGGTCACCATCTGGCCATCGGGCCGCGTGCCGAGCCCGATGTTACGCAGCCGCCGGATGGATTTTACCGCTCCTGCGGCGTCCGTGTTGGGAAGCAGGATCACAAATTCCTCCCCGCCCCAGCGGATAACGACATCGGATCCGCGGGCATTGCGGCGAATATTGGAGGCGGCGGTTGCCAGTACCCTGTCACCTGCTTCATGCCCATACCGATCATTGATCGCCTTGAAATTATCGAGGTCGATAAAGACGATGGAAAAGGGCGTGTTCTGACGTTTTGAAATGCGGAACTGCACGTCGATGATTTCCTCCCCGCTGTTACGGCTATAGGTTCCCGTCAGGCTGTCGATGGAGGCCTGATCGACGAGCAGGGAGATGTAGAGATGCTGGCTGATCGCGCCGAAGGTGCAAAGAAACCCCGTTGCACCGAGTGTGAGCAGGATGCCGAGGCGTTGCTGCGGGTTGGCAGCTTCCGGCATCAGGATGAGGATCAGCATCTGAATCACGAAAAGCAGGACAAGGGTGAGCACGGCTTCCTTCACGGTAAGAGGGAAGGCGGCAATGCAGGCGAAGATAAGGAATGGAAAGAGGGCATAGCCGGCGGCGGCCAAGCTGGTGACGCCAAAAATATCCATGACATCCAGCAGGGGCTGATACATGGCCTGGAATGCCAGCAGGATGGCAAAAAAGATGCCGAGGGCGCGATAGGCGTCCCGCAATGTTTCCCCGTTACCGATGCCGAAATAAAGGGCAAGGAAGAGGACCGAAATCAACCCACGCGTAATGCCGAGGGTATGATAGCTTTCGCTGTCGAATGTCAGGATATCCAGCAGATATCCGAGAGGGAAGGCAAGGACGCAGAGCAGGCTCAGAAACCGCACCCGCGAGAGGATGACCCTTGCCCGGCGGCGTTTCAGAAGCGGGGAGTGGCTTTGGGTCGAGAACAACCGCTCCAGCCCCTCAATGGACAGCGACTGTCGCCCGCCGCCTGAAAATACGTCATATAAATAGACCAGCATGGATGCCCACCCCCGATGCGGCAAACCCGTTGCCTTCTTCATAACAAATTATCCCGGGGATAGGTATTTTTTTCGCTTTTCCGGCGGCGGGCATCACGTCGGGTGGTTTATCGG
>CEOG01037846.1_pt1 | contig 25478 bp, 19 predicted proteins | sample 530301 | NCBI WGS metagenome assembly CEOG01 (sample SAMEA2619903, study PRJEB7988) | marine metagenome | biome: marine biome (ENVO:00000447); feature: surface water layer (ENVO:00002042); material: "saline water (ENVO:00002010), including plankton (ENVO:xxxxxxxx)" | depth 5 m | reverse complement strand
ATAGATAAGCTTGAGTCGTTAAGTCATTGGAATACCATGCACCCTGTGCTGATGTACGTGTATGACTCGCACAATGTGAGAGACAAAACACTTACATGGGCTGAGCTGACACAATTGACAGTGAAAGCCAAGATAGCGTCTTTCCCTGAGGGTAAAAAGTACTACGCTATACCAGCGAGTAGTATATGGAGTGATGGGTAATCGTGAAGTAATACGGAGCACTATAGAATTTGGGTGGCTCTTTGCCCAATTTGCGGCAAAGCGCCCGAAACAGCCCCAAACCCCAACGCAAGCGTTAATACAAACAAAACCCAACGAACCAGTACTTGTGTCCGCACAAGAACGATTGCAGTTGCGTGAAGTAGTAGCGTCAGCAATGGAACAATTAACCGAAGAAGAGATATGGATAATCAATGCCTTACTCTTTGAGAGGTTGAGTCTTAGGGAAGCAGGGGCTATCCTGCAAATACCAAAGACAACGCTCGCAAGAAAACGAGACAAAATACTTAGAAAACTTAGGAAGGCTCTTGAAAACGAGCCTTTAGTGGAGGATTATTTAAATGGCAAAACTTGATATATCGCCTGCGACATGGGATAACGCAGCCGCATTAGCCGCAGAAAGAATAGATCTATGCGTAGCTAAAGGCATAGAACATCCCTACTCAGACGACAGAGAACAATTATTATGCGACCTGCGAGAAGGCTTTGACGCATTTAAGATAATGATGTTCGGCACAGACGAATGGGAGTTCGGAGAGAAACACAGACACGTTACTGTTGAATTCCTGATCGCATTTGCAGTCATCGTACTAGCATTAGTTCCGCACTACGACATGGTGTTAAGTTCAAAAATGAAAAAAGCCGAAGACGTGTTACCCCTATTGAGAAGAAAGCAAGAAGACTATGGCTACAATAACATTTCTGCATTTGGTATTGACGGCATACTTGTACGTATGCACGACAAAATAGCACGCATAGAAAACCTTACAGACAAACAAGTAGAAGGACTAAACGAACCCCTAACAGATTCGTTCTACGATCTAATAGGCTACTGCATTATAGGAATAATGGTTGCACTAGGAATATGGGAACTACCTATGAGTCCTCATCCTCAAGATTCCCCAGAAGAGTCGTAGCACGCATAATGATCTCTGTGATCGTAGCGAACACGTGACTATGCACTGGTGAGTTCTCGTAGTCTGCTGTAAGCGCTTCCACGTTAAAGCACATAGCGTGCTCGTATGGAAGTACCAGCAGTACTCCTAGATTGCCTTCATGCCAAACGGCATGACTGCCGTCATTTACAGATAAATGAGCAGACGAGTTCTTTATATTGGCGTGTATTTCCGCAGCAATATCATTGCCCTCGGCTACCACCCAATCATCAAACTCGTCAGATGTCATTTCTTAATGGCTGAACTGATAGGATTTTTGAAAAGCACACCACCGATGAAAGCAATAGCGGCATCGCCACCTATTGTTCCAAGAGCGCCAAGTACTACTGCAGCTACAACGCATACAACAGCAAGTGCTTCTGCTTTTAATTCCTTTATACTGTCCATAGGTATCTCCAAGTCACTGGTCCTATAATCCCATCATCAACGATGGGGAATTGCTTCTGAAAGCGTATTACTGCTTTCCGAGTTTTTCTGCCGTATATACCGTCAACTACTAAATTGACGGGGATACGTGCGTTCAATTGTGCTTGCGCCATTTGTACGTATTTGCCCTTAGATCTGAGTTTCAATGGTTTTTTCTGCAGGGTTTTACCTATGTCTAAGACGTATTGTTTTATTTGTCTAAAGTCATGTTGGCTTGGATTGCGAACGGGTGTCGCATCCATGCCTTGTTTAACCCAAGACGCTAACGTGTCAGACGGGCAATAAGTCTTTGCAAAGTCCCTGTGGCATTTAACCCATAAATGCTGCCCATATTTTGCTCGTATGCCTTCTATGCAACGAGCTATACGTTGCTTGCCTAGCTCTGTGAGATCGTCACCTGAGCCTATATAAGCTATAGATATTGTTTTGTAGTTCTGTCCTCGTGTGGCTGCGCCTTGATGCCAGCCACGCCCCTCAAAAATTGAGCCTGTTTCCCCTGAAACAAGAAAGTTGTACCCTATTGACTTCCAACCAAGATTCCTTACATGATACCTGTCATGCGCTCTTACCCTACTGGAAGGATCTTTTGCAGAACCAGTAGTGTGGTGCACAACAATGCCAACAGGTTTAATACGAAACGGAGATAATCTTCTCCCTGATTCAATCGCCCCCCATTCTTTGCGCTTTATATAATCCATACTATTGTCCTAATTGTCCCTTCGGGATTCCCGTTCTAATGATCTTAGCATCCTTTGAACTTCGTCTTCCTCATAGCCCCTAGATTCAAGTGTTTTTTCCTGCTCATATTTTGTGTTTGTACGTAAACCAATACCCAAGAAATAGCTAATAACAGTAGAGACTACACGTTGCTGGTAGCGTTCTTCGTCAGGGAAAAGCCTACGCACATCGCCAAGTATAGGTATCATGCTAGAAAGCCAATTCATGTCAGTGTCTTTCACCATCATTTCACCGTTATTAGCTTCCTTGTAAATACCTGCTGCTTGCAAAACATCTCTCAACACAGGAACATCAAACGCTCTCGGCACTTGCATAAACCTATCGCTATAGGAATAACCTTTCCAGAAATTCTGATTCGTAGCTCTTTCCATTTGCGCCTTAATCAAAGGCGACAAACCTGAAGCCATAACAGACAATCCACCCTCCAACCTATCCAAAGGATTTCCACCACCTTGGAAGAATGGGTCAATCATTTCAGGCAATACCTTATGTGGAAGATCTGGAAGAATCCACATCTTCTCATCCTTGTACTTAAATGGTGTTTCAAAGCCCATTTGTCTAGTGAAGTAATCAGGTACAGGTGCAGGGTCTGACTCGTCATAGCCAGTAAATTCTTTCTTGAAGTGCTCAACACGAGCAAATTTCTTAGGCTGTTTAAACGCTTCCTCAAGCATCAAAGGAAATGCACGCTTAGTCCAAACATAGAATGGATAAATTCGCTTAATTACCCCACGTTCAAACAAGCTAAGATCATCGTAATCAAAATGATATTTGATTACTTGCTCAAAGGCATCATCTATAGTTCCACCTTTGTTTATCGTATCAAACGCCAACACGCCACGTACGAAAGTTTCAGTTCCAATACCGATATTTTTGTGCATTTGCAAAAATGCGTTCTTACCACTGGCAGGATTCAATCTGTTTAATTTCTGCAAGGCTGTCTGCGCTGGACCAGCTTTAGTTTCAAACTCAGTAGCAACTTTACCTGCCTGACCTCCACCAAGTATTCCACCATCACGCATTTGGTCAATGATCGCTACATCCTCTGGACGAACCTGAGAAATGCTTTCCCAAATGCCACGCTTCTTAGCTGACTTCCTTAATTGAGCAGCGTATTGATCCAAGCCATTAGCTACAGCGTAATTATATTGACTCTTCCAATAAGCACGAGTAAACCTGCGATAAGTCTTTGGATTGCCAACACCAGCTAAGGCATTCATAAACACAGCAGAGAAAAAGTTGCGTGAATGAAAACCTGTTTTACCTATCAAGTAACCTTTCACAAGATTATGAACAGCATCGTACGTGCGTAACAACTTTCTCAATCCACCCTCAGCTTGCCACCTTACGACATCAACCATTGATTCTGTTATTTCTTGTGGACCTTGCGACCCAACACCGTAAGGTCTGAAACCCGACTGAAATGTTTGTTCAAAAATCATTTCAAATTCTTTAATCTTGTTCTCGTCTAGTTTACTTAACTGCAACCACTTAGCATTAACGTAATCTTGACCCTCTTTCCCAATCTTTTTAGCTGCTTGATTCAAATTGTCACTAGTTTGTACAAATCGTTTAAACTGAGACAAGAAATCTTCAGCGATAATACGAGCCTCTTGATCCATTAAAGCTACAGCCTCAGTCAAAGCAGGCAAATACTCCTCTTGAAAAGTACCTAAATCTATTGTCCTGATTCCATCATCCGTCAAAAACTCCCTAGCTCCAGCAGGAGAAAAATCTGTTGCAGTAACTATGTCTATTATTTGTTCGCCTTTTTTAACCTTTTCCAAATGCCTCTGTATTTGGCGTATCTCAATTTTTAGATTCGCAACTGCCTCTGGCTCTTTAAAAGCGTATACTTGCCCTAACGGGCTACCTCTTACAATCGTTGGATTAGACAAACCAATAGCATCAATTTGATTTGTTAAGTCACTCATTTCCTGAGCTAGCTCTTTAACAGCAACACGTGTGTTGTCTATGTTACTTATCAAATCTTTTTTGTTCATAGAAACAACAGCTTCTAAAGGATTATCAGGATTCTGCTTCCTTGCAGCATCCCAAATATCTACTTGAGGTTGATTAGCTAAGCTGCGTTCCTCGCCTAAAACAGCGTCAGCGTAATGCCTGTATTCATCCATAAAGGTTTTGCCCGTCATGATCGGGTTGTCTGCGCCACCCGTAATGTCGTAAGCCAATCCCTTAGCTGTACGAGTTATGTTTTCTTCAGGATTGACAACGCTTACAGGATTCGCTAACAAAACATTAGCCCAAGGAGTGTTATTGCTATTAGGTGACATCATCGTTCGTGTTCCTTTAGGCTCAGGATACATAAACGCAGTTTCACTGTGATAGTAAGCAATTGCACCGTAACCATCCACAGCTAAACCTTTTTTCATGCTTTCTTGCATTTGTGGATATATCAAAGATTCAGGAGTGACAGTAACATCGTCCATCGCTTTTAACTGTTTTACTATGTCTTGCCTAACGAAAGGATAACTAGGTGCAGGTGAACCACTCAAAAAGTTCTCTCCACCTGCAGGTGCAGCAGCACTTACCCTTTCAGTAGGAGCTTGCGCTCTGCCAATCAACTCTTGGAATTGCTGTCCTTGTGGCGTAACTCTTCTTCCTGTTCTTGGGTCAAACATGCTGCTTGGGGTTTGAGTTACTTGAGGTTTATATGGAGTTATTTTACTTTCGTAATCTGAAACACGACCTTTTTGCAAATAGCTCATAACTGATTCGTGCTGAAACGGAGCATACCTGTAATAGTCGGTGTTTGCTCTATAAACCATCGCACTATTAATGTAACTTGTTAATTGATTGTAAATAGGTTGAGTATTGCCAGTGCGAGTCGCAGTTCCCATGCGGAACAAAGTTGACACTTCTTCAAAATGTTTTTCAACAAGTTTATCCCAGTCTGGTCTTCCTTTAGCTACAGAAACATCTAGTCCCATTTCTGCCATAAGCGCTTCCTGCTGTTCAGGAGTACCTGTTTTAAGTTTCTCAACTATTTCTTTACGTAACGCTTTAGGGTCCACACCTTCCAAAGAAAATCTAGGTATGTCCATTATTGTTCCGCCTGCGTATTCCGAAGCTGGCACTTCATAAGATCTCTTGTAAGAACCGTAATCCCCACCTACAAGGTTCTTAATTATAGGCGAGTTCAAACCTAGTTCTTGATTCAAATAACCTAGTTGTTTGTCAGAGTTTAAGGCATTAAAGAAAGCTAAATCTTCCTTAATGGACCGTTCACTAGCAGACTGTAAGCGAACTAAACCTTCCCTATGTGTCTCTATTTTATTCATCACGTCACTCAATACCCAAGCACGATACTCTGCCAACTCTTTCTTCGTGAAAGGCTTGCCACCAGATCTCACTTCAGCAATACGTGCAACCATCCTGTCTATAAACTCTTGATTCTCTATATAAAAATCACTTGAGTGAGAGGCAATAGCATTATTCGCATACGCATCTCCCACAGGTATGTTATTCCAATGTTCTGGGTCACTAATATGAGCGTCTATGGATTGCGCAAAATCTACCGCTGAACGCCTATCATTTTGGAAACGTATATTAGCCATTTGCTCTGGAAAACCATACCCCATAGCTGCTGCCGTTCCGCCTGCTGGCTGTTTACCTACATTAGAGGGCGCAACCACATCAGGTGTATAGCCTTGAGTTACTTGTGCACCTGTTGTAGGATCAGTAACTACTGCGTTATGAGAATGCCAATTGTAATAGGGATCTAATTTCTCTACACCAGTACCGTAAGGTGATCGTTTAGTAGGATCACGAAATAATCCTTCCGTAAAGTAATCAGTAGTAGTTTTTGTAGGTTGCCTGTTTCCTGCGAATGCACTACTACCTACCTGCGGTGTTAAGGCTGTGCTTGCGGTATCTAAACCAGAACCAACAGGGGCAGTAGCTACAAGAAAAGCTATTTCTTCCTCTGACAATGCAGCGCCTTTAGCCCTACCAAAATATATTTGCTCCCAAGGCAAAGCGTTACCGCCTTGCAATTCTAAATACCCAATAAAAGCTAACTTCTCATTAAACCCTAATTGATCCCATTCAGGGATGTTTCTTCCATCTAAAACTTTCATTGTTTCTAAAGTCTCAGCAGCTAAATTCAATCTTGCATTTTTATGGTTAAGTGATTCTTCACCAGAAAAAATGCTCGCAAGTTTTTCTTGCTCAGGTGTAAGCTTAACGTCACTAGTAGGAAGCTCAGTGTCACCGTTACGTAAATAATATATAAGCTTGTCTAAAGATTCCCCGTCAGCATCCCTGTACGTGTATTCCAACAAAAGCAACTCATGATCTCTCCACGCTGTTTGACGGTTTGGAGCAAAATCCTTCCCTACTTCCATGCTTGTAAAAAATCTTGCAGCACCCTGAACGTTTTCTGTATTAGTTCCCATTCCCTCAATAATTTGACCATCAAGTTCCCTATGCACATCTATATAATTGTCAAATTTCTCTTTTGAAAGAGCGCCATAAGGATCTGCGTCCATGATGGTTTGTTTAGCAGCAGTTACCTGATCAACAGGCGGCAATCCCAATACCCTGATTCCCTCAGAACCACGAGGAGTTTCTACTTTGTAAACAGAATCAGAATCACCAAAAGTTTGAGATTTCTTATCAAAATAATACTGATCAGCTTGAGTGCTATTAATCCATTGACTGTCTTGCCACGAAGACCTTGGAACGTTTTGAGTTCCAGCAAAATCCTTAGCTCTAACTACACTCTTTCCGCCATAGCCATGACGTGCATAAAAGAACAAACGTTCTTGAGTGTCCTTCACAGACGAAGGAATCTTATCTATAGGTGGAGTACCAACATCAACTTTTGCAACAAAATAACGTGAAACAGAATTAGTTGTCTGCTCCTCAACTTCAGGCAACGCACCATAAATTGTAGCCCTAATGTTTAATTCTTCACTTATTTCACGCATAGCAGTTTCAATTGGGCTTTCGCCTACGTCCATGCCACCCTTTGCAAGAGTCCATTTGACTCCTCCAAACGGTTCTCCAGTATTTACAGAATCTGTGGGCATACGCATGATTACATTACCGTTTTGATCAACAACAACAGCACCGTACCTAATTGACCTTCCATCAGGTGTAACAGTGTCTGTCATGCTTCCAGACCACAGAGCTTGAGATTGTAACTCTTCTGCTCTTTCAGGAGCAGAGTTTACCCACGCTTCATACTCGTTACGACCTGTAGGCGGATCGTCATACAAACTAAATTGAGTTTGAGAAGTGTCGTCCCAAGGCATCAACTCTTGTATGTCATCATCCCACTGACCCATGATCTGTTGTTGAGCTTCAAACTCATCCAGCTCACTAACTGACCCAAACGGCGACCCCATTGATTCATCCGCCATAGCTTTTTCTATAACTAAATCTTGAGCATCTTCTTCAAATAAGCTTCTTTGCCAATCAAGATCAGTACTATGGTACGCACTAGAAACATCGTCATACTCCATTGCTGCAACAGCAGGATAGTTCTTAGGATCATTTGCCCAACGCTCATATTCTTTAAGCACCATGCGATCCCTAAGAATGCCTTCTTTGTCTGCGGTAGTAAGTTTGCGTCCCTCACCAGCTTTTTCCATAGCTTCTTTGACTGGATAAGCTTGAATAGCTTGTGTTTCTCCATCATTACTTATCCAAGAACGCAAACCTTCCTTTTTGGAAGTTTGCTGGACATTGCTATGAGGGGGTTCAACAATTTGTTTAATTGTTTGTGGATCAAAACCTGAAGCCAACTGCGCTTTAAGCAAGTCATCGCCTTCAAGCAATGGTGGAGCTGAACCTGTATGTCGCTCAATAATCTCACGTATACCTTTGGTTCTTACTTCTAACCAATCAGTAAACATTTTTATATCTTGAGGAGTAGCGTCTGTGCCTAATGTTTTAATAACAAAAGGTTCCCAACCTCCAAAACCGCTTCTCATGTTATTTATTGTTTCAAATTGAACACCCAGTTCTCCCCAGAAACTATCTCCTTTTTCTAATTCATTTCTGAAAAATGTTTGCCATTGGCTTGGTTGATTCTCAAACTCAGGGCTAAAGAAAGTTCCCATAGACCCATCAGCTTTTTCTAATTCATCAACCTCATTCCATTTAAAACCTTGCGTGTTTTGTTTGGATAAACCCTGTGCTCTGTAATGAAAGGAAGCCCCGTTATCTATACGAATAACTGCACCAGTCACTCTGTTTATTCCTACGTTGTCTCCGCTGTATCCGATTACGTCTGAATTAGATGTCAATATGTCCATCAACATTTGTTTTTTAATGCGATCAGTGAAGTTTTCAACGCCTACAACATTGGGCAATCGGCGAGCAGCTTCAGCAGCCTCAGCCCCATTGGCTAATGCGACTGAACCGTTTTCATAAAGAATTACTTTAACTTCAGATATTGGAACTGAACCGTTCGGGAAATCTATACCGTCATTAAATTTAGCGACTTTCCACTGACCGTTCTGCAACATGTCTCCGACCATGAAATCACCTGCGTTATCTTGTTGACGCAGAAAATCAGGAGCTGAACTATCCGTACTGCTTGCCCAAGAATCAGGAGCCGCTCGTGAAACAGAATTTCCAGTTTGAAACTTGTCCATTTCCCTGTACAAAGCATCAGCCAAAACTTCGCTTTGCACTCTGTTCCGTGCAACATCTGCAGTTGTGTGTCCATACTCTGAAAAAACAGCGCCTGTGTCGCCCTGCTCCATATTTGGGTCATAACGTTTAATGTAGAAATCTACATCATCGCCATCAATGTTGGCTCTAATGTGAAAACCAACGTTTGTTCCACCCTGTACTGCCTGTATGCGATTATTTAATTTAGCGGTAGGCGTGACACCTTTTCCTCGTGCAGCAGAACTAGCCTGTATGACTCTTCCATTTTGCAATATGTTAGTTACGTTAGATAAATTATCAGATGACAAAGCACTCATTTGGCTACGCCACGCTTCATCAGCATCAATTAAAGCAACATAATCTCTTAAACCTAATTCAACTGTCCTTGTTTGCCCATTAGGGTAATTAAGCTCAACCATCATTGGAGGAATAACAGGCTCCACTTCCAAAGGATATTGATATACGGCTAGCTGATCATACAGTTTATTCTCTATTTGCTTAATAGAAGCCTGTATTTGAGTTCCGCTTTCTGCTTTCTTGATAGTTAAATCATTACCCATTGTTCCGTAATAAGTAAGAATCGCTTCCTTAAACTCTGGATCTCTTTTTAGAGCGTCAGAAACTCTCGCATTCATCGGGTTCTTACCAGACATGGCTACAGATTCATCTATTTTTCTTAAAATAGTTGCTTGAGCTGCTTCTACGTTTTCAACAGTAGGCACAGCTCCAAGAATTTCATCAGCTATACCTTCACGCCCTATTACAGTTTCAACTTCCTGAATAACTTGTTGAGATGTAGCAACCTCACGCTCTATATGAGCAAACATGTTGTCAAACTGAGCAATGGGATTAACCATCAGGTTGTCCATTGTTTCGTTAATTTGCAAATCTATAGCGATCTTATGCCCAAAAGCAGTCTCATCTAAATTGTCAGCTACAGTTACCATTTTCATTAAGTCAACATTTACTTCAACATTGGTTTTGACAGAACCATCAGGGAAAACTATTTCCCACTGATAGCCATTAGGTGTTTCATCGCTTACAGTTCCTACAAGACCTTTACTTCTTACTAAACCGTTGAAAGCTTCACCGATTCCTTCTTCATTAACTGAATCTTTAAGAGATTCAGTTATGAATTCATCTATATTCCTATGGGCACTAGGATCATATTTTCCTAGTACTTGTCGGTAAATATCAAAATTTTCTTTGCTTCCAGTAATACTGCTTAACAATTGCTTTAAACGTATTAACTGCCTTGTTCCTGCACGCATAGTTCTTGCATGCACTTTAAGCCTCATGCCATCGCCTTTGACTTTGATAATGAGTTCTTCTATACGCTCCATTTTTCTTTGGAGTCTAACCAAATTATTAAGATCGGAATTAGCAAGGGTTGCCAGTTCTCTACGTGTATCTTCTGACTGGGTGTTTAAATCAAAAAGTTGTTTTTCTAGACTGTCAAGTTTTTCTTCTTCAGCCAAATGTTTTGCAGTAATAGCTTCTAACTTGTCTGTTTTCTGGTTATACAACTGAACGTTTTCTTCAAAGACTTTTTTTGCGTCATCAAGCTGTTGTTGCTTTAACAACAGATCAGCTTCTATGCCAGAGGCTTCAGCAATTGAATCTATTTTGTCAATACCTCTTGACTTATAGGAATCTACATCGCCTTGCAATTGCACTAATTTTTGTTGAGCTTGCTCAATGTTTCTAGCAAGTTGGTGAACTTCTTGCGTCAGTACATCCATTTCCGCTGTAGGGAATGAAGTCATAGAAGCAATTCTGTCTACAAAAACACCTTTTCTTTTTAAAACCTCTTCAGTGAACACATCACCAGTACGTTTAGATAAGCCATCAACGTAAGCGGTTAACGAACGACCAATGTGATCATCAAACAGGGAATAACCTACTCCCATGTCTTCCATAATAAAAGCAATTTGTTTTTCTATAGATGGAGCTTTACCACTTGTAGCTCTATTGCTTCGCCTCCAAACATGATCATCAGGCAATGCAGTTCCGACATCATACAGTTCATACCCCATAAACCCTTTTGTATAGCCCTCTTGACCTAATTCCCATATAGCTGTGGCTTTTGTTTTACCTTTAGCCATTTTTGCTTCTACGAGTTTATCAAATTCAGTGTCAGAAATTAATTTACGTGAAAGCTCATGCTGTGTAGCAGCAGAAGTTTCACGACCTTTTCTTAAAACGTCAGTACTTGTTCTGCTTGATTTGTTTATGTATTCACGTGCTTCTTCATTTAAAATACGAGGAACATAATACGGAACCTCTCCAACAAATTCGGTTCCAGCACCGTTATTAGCAATTTTCCTTATTTGATTAAAAGTGTCAATTCCGCTAAGAAGAACTTCATCAGTTATAGTGTCATACGATGTTTCAACACCGCCATGTATTATTTTAAGAGCTTCAGGATCTCCACCTAAAGCCGCATAATATATCCGATGGACTTCATCACCTTTAAGTTTCTTGCCAGACTCATCTACAAGCGTATGCGCATTTAATTCTTTAATAAACCTATTCGCATAGTGCATCATTTGATTGCGCACTACACGACCTTTCCATTGCCCCCTACCAGCAGCACTCAAAGCTGCACGTGCCTGATGCCTTTGAACAGCACTAGCACTACCATCTCTAGCTAATTTACGCATTCCTTGCATGCGTCCACCAGTACGCAACCAACCAATAAGCCCACGACCATAACCTATTTCTTTCGTACCAAAAGCAATTTTTCTTGCTGTCTTCGGTACAGCCTGCAACGCAGGACCAATAACCCTAGTAGAAAAAGGCACACGCATTATTTTCAAAGAAGCAGGATACCCCTTACCTGCAGCCCAAGGAATTTTAAGCGCTCGTCCAATAGGACCAGCTAAAGGTATTTTAACACCAGCCGCTATTTTTGTATTAGCAGCATCTATTGCATCATCAAACAAAGTACCTTTATGCCTTGGACTTAAAGCTATGTCATCAGAACCAACTACTTTTTGACCAGACTGACGTATCTTAAGTTCACCCATATAATCAAGCAACGGCAAACCATTCTTGTCCATTCCAACTAAATCCATATGCTTAGCTGCTAATTGAATCTGGTCATCTGTAAAGCCGCTAAGACCAGCAACGCCTTCCATTTTGTAAAGAGCCTGAACATCATCCACAAGACTCTTAGGAATCAAAACAAGTTCATCAGTAACATCAACAAGTAACGGATTCTTAACAGCATCATCAAGAATAGATTTACCGCCTACAGTTTTTGGTTTGATACCACCCATAGCGTCTAGATTAACTATCCAATCACCATTTTTCCTTTGGCGGAACATGTGCTTAGCGTCATAACCTAAAGTTTCTTTAGTGTTTTTTAAGAACCTGCTATCTCCGAGTGTTTGAGCTAAACGACCCATTATTGAGTCATCAAGAGCCATTGCCCCGTGCCTCATCGCAAAACTTTGCAACCCGTCTGCGGCTGAATCAACTAAATGTTTGCGCAAACTATGGACAGCTAACTGTCCACCACCTAGTCTGCCTCCCTTTAATATAAGGTTACCTGCGGCTACTCCCTTACCTACTAAACCAACATACGTTAAAGGATCAAGTATTACGTCACCAGTAAAACTAATAGTACCTCTTAGCCACCAACCTGCACCCCATTTTTCTTCCCATTTGCCCCCCTGCATCCAATCTTCATCATGCAACAAACGACCAAAGGTGTAGCCTGATTTAGCTTGTTCATAAAAGTCACCTTTATCCCAACCTTCGCCTTGATAAAAGTCAATGGTTTCTTTTAAATAAGAAGAAGCGTAAGAAAGCCCCATGCCCAAAGCTTGGAACGCTTTACCTACTGGTCCGATAGCCTGAGCAGTTACATGCCTCCAACCGCCCGTCATCGGGCTTCCTCCACCTGTGTGATCAAGAATTTGTTCAATGCTACGAACACCAGAACCTGTAGAAACAGGATAAGGGTTCTCTGCCTCTGCAGGATCTTCAGGTTTAGGAGGCAACCCAATTTGTTTATCAAATTGCCGAAGAGCTATACCTATATTTCTTGATGTGTTTGCCTTTTTAGGTGGCACTTTTCCTAATGCCACAAGCTATTCCTCTTCGTCTTCTTCCCTATTATCAAATCGGAAACCAAACTCTTCTGCCAACATGGCTGGAGTCTTCGTTAATATGTTGTCAACCATGAAATGGAAGTTAGCCATTATTTCCCCACCGCTATCGTACATAGCATCTCTCTCACCCATAATCTTGTCTCTAACCGCAACCATAGCATCAAAAGCATCAGGACTCTCTGAATCATAATTGTCTGCCATCATGACGTTAAATGCTGCTTCACCTAATTGGTTGTACATTCTCTTCCACTGATATGAACCTGCAGTAGTTCCAAAGTTGTCAGCAAACCAAGTAGTTCCATACCCCATAGTGTTAGGTGTTTCTTGCTCTGGGAAAGGACCAAACTCTGCTGCAACTTCGTATCCCACTAAAGCCTCGTATTGCGCTTGCTTCCAACCCTCAGGTTTAGAATCAAACTCTTCTTGAGTCATTCCAAACTCATTACTGTTTTTATCATTACTTAATGTTTCAAATAAATACCTGTCACGTTCAAGCTTCATAGCTTCCAGCTCTTTTTTATTTGCTGCACTAGCCGCAGCACTAGCCGCTCTAGCTTCTTGAGCCATTCTGCGTTGGAAACCTTGCTGTTGCAATATCTCTGACTGACGCTGTTGCACAGTGTCCAAACGCATCTGCTCTTGCAACAACGCTTGATTACGTTGCTGAGCAAGAGAAAACATTGCATTAGCCAATGCTTGATCTCTTTGTATACCAAAGTTCTCTTGACGCATTGCCTCTTGCAATAACATTTCTCGTTCACTAGTGTCCAATTGCGCAATGTTTTGCGCTAATTGCACACGCAATTGGTTTTCCATTCGGAATTTTTCATCGCCTACAGCCATCTTAGCTTCTGCAGCTAATTGCGCAGGAGCAGCCATTCTTTCTGCAGCCGCCATCTGCGCTACTTGACGCAACCTACTTGCAGACGCTGCATCCGAAGCAGCTTGAGCTTCAGTCAAAGCACCAGTCATTTCAGCAACTTCATCAAATTCACTAGAAACAAGAGGACCAAGTTCTCTTCTAGCTGAGGCAACTCTATCCCTAGCAGCAGATCTAAACTCTCCAGTTCGCATTGCTGATTCATCAGCTAAAGCCTGCTGTATGCGCATTCTGTCTTCTTCTTGACTTGTTAGTTTGTCAAGCAATTCAGCTTCTATAATCCCTATTTTATCTATCGCACGACCTTCAGCATCTACAAGATTTTGTTGCTGCAATTCGTTTAATTGCTCCGCACTGATTCTTCCACTATCTACTAAGTCTTGGATGTCTTCAGTAAAGTCTCTTGTTTCTAAACCGCCCAATTGTTCTTGCGCTGTTGTTTCTAAACCAGCATAAAGTTTTTCAAGTGTTTCAGTTAAATCTTTAGGAACATGAAATTGATTAGCTGAACTACCACTAGAAAATCCACCAGTTAAATTACTACTAATAAGTTTTTTATTAGGATCTGCCTGCGGTGGCACGTATGACCTATATAAACTAGCTTGTGCTTCAGGGCTTAACGGCTGTTGCTTTTCCATGCCTGCATATTTATTGCCGTACTTTGCTTCCAGTTCCGCTTTGTAAGCATCCATTTGTTTGGAATTCAAAGCACCTTCTTGGCTTAATTGTTTGTAATCTATACCTGTACCTATTGCAGGTGAAAGATCTGCTCCCTGAACAGCGCCAGAAGCATCAATGCCTTCAAAAACAGCAGGATTAAATGTTGGATTAGTTCTTAAAAAATTGCTTCCTGCAACAGCTTCTGTTGCCTCTTCCATTGCTTGCGTTTGATTACCGAGAATCTGTCTTCCTAGAGTACTAGACATTAAATTAGTCCTTGTAATGATTGATTCATAACAAAACGCCTCAAAGCGTTAGCTATTGCATCCTGTTGTAATCCTCCAGCTAAATTTTCTTCAAGCATAAAACGTTGCCTATCTAATTGGCGGCGTGCTTCTTGTGTTTGCCCAGCTAAACCAAAACGTTCAAATTCTTGTTCAGCGGCTCGTTGTTCTCTTCGTTTTCTAGCTACACCAGAATCCAGCATGCCTCGTTGATTCATTTGAGCAAGATCACTTTTAGCCAAATTGTCAAACTTTTTACTTGTTTGATAATTTTGCATTACCTCATCACGGTTTACCCTGTCTCGTGCACGTGCAATATCATCCAAACCATAACCATATGTTTGGACACGCTGACCGTAATTTATTGGTTGTCCAGTAGATAAAGCCATATATTACTCTTCTGTTTGTCCCACTTCTTCCCTTGAAATGGCAGCTAAACGTGCTTTTAACATCGCATTTTCCCAATGTAAGCGTCCTTCAGGACTTAATTGCGCTAACACTTCATCAAGTTTTACCTCTACATCTGGCACTGGCATTGATTCTCCTCCAAATAAGTAATTCTCTCCTGCATATTCTGCAGTACCTTTATTATAGGCGCAGTTAAGTATTCATAGTAGATACTTCTAGGTGTTTCGCCCCAGTGACCTTCATCGTATTTAACTGCGTATTCATAACCTGCGTTATGTAAACTCTCGGCAGATAAACCTGCTTCAAGAGGAACTGAATCATCATCATCTATACCACGATACAAAATAGGTCTAGCTTCCAACACTTGATATGCTTCCTCAAGCGGCATATCAACAATATCTTTCTTAAAACGCTCACTAGATACCAATTCCATTACTTGTCGGTCAGAGTCTCTTGACCTAAGCGTGTAATAACCGCCTGAAGAAAAGGTTGATGCTTGACCTAGATAGAACTTATCCCACGCATAGTTTTGAGCGCCTAATTTCAAACCTTCGTTAGTTCTAGGAGCTAACCCTGTGTTCCATAACCACAGTTCTTCTGAGCCATCTGCAGAGAAATAAATGTTTCCGTTTGAGTAATCTAAATGTATTTGATGACCGCTACTGTTTCCTCCAGCACGCAAATACAAATCACTTCCAGTTCCAGAAGAAACATAAGTAGAGCCACCATTTGAAATCATCATATATTCGCTACCAGTCATGTTGGCTGTTTTGATTCCAGAATAACCAGAGCTAAAAACTTCACCTATAACGATGCCGCCATCTGGTCCACCAGTGTCAGCAGTTATTTGCCCAGCAACAGTCAAGTTAGTGCCGTCAAACACCATGTTTGCTGAACCACCAAAAGAACCACTGTCGTTAAACTGCACCTGCGTGTCAGAGCCAGCAGGACTGCCGCCTCCACCTCCTAAATCAGCTATTGACTGAGCAGTTACTTTCTTAACGTTAGCGCTATCCGAAGTGTCAGTAATTAACACCAAATCATCTGCAGCTACGGTAACTGTAGAAGCAGTTACTGTAGCAGGAGTAATAGCACCGCTTACAGTTAGTGAACTTAAAGTACCGACACTTGTCAAAGACGAGGCAGTAACACCAGAATTCAATGTGCTTCCAGTTAATGTGCCTGCAGCAGCAGTAACAGTTATATCCCCTGTTCCATCAAAATTAACACCATTAATAGCCCTAGCTGTTTCTAAAGCTGTGGCTGTAGCCGCATTACCTGACGTATCTTGACTACCTGCGGTGTTTACACCTGCGAGATCTATATTGGCTGTGCCATCAAACGATACGCCACCTATCGTGCGTGCAGTTTGCAACGCAGTTGCAGTAGCAGCATTACCACTTATATTCGTAACCCCTGTTATATAACCATACGAAAGTATCTTGTCCTGTATAGCTGCACTAGTCATCAAGCTAGTGTCGTTATCTGCAAACGATTCGCCACTTGTCTGTAGCGAATCAGCCGCAAACTCAGAAACAGTCAAACCTGAAACGTCTAACTGTACACTACCTGCAGTACCCCCACCTGTTAAACCTGTGCCTGCAACAACTGCAGTAATGTCTCCCTGCGGAGCCAAAGCAGCTATAGAAGAAGCAGTCACCGTTTTAGGATTATCACTATCGCTCGTGTCTGCGATAATTACTTTATCGTCTGAGGCTACAGTTACTGAACTTAACTCAGATGGAGCAAAATTAACAGTTACAGTTCCAGTAGTTCCGCCACCTGATATAGCTGTACCTGCAGTAACGCCAGTGATCGTTCCACTACCAGTAGAAGTCATTTCTTCAGCTATTTTTCTTAACTCAAAATCAATTGCTATGGCATCTTCTGTTACGAATTTGCGAGATGGCTTATATGCCATGGTTACTCCTCTTCGTCACAAAGTTCTTGGAGTTCTTTATCCATTTCTACGACTTTTGTATTTAAACTATCTATGCGTATTTGTAGTAATTCAAATTCGGCTTGAGTAACCGAATTAGTTATCAATGTTTCTACCTTGTCGCTTACACGATTGATCTTGTTTGAGTAGCTAGATACTGACCATACGATTGTTGCCACTATTACGATAACTGTCATTAGGAAACCGAGTGTCATTGACGATATTCGGAAGTTCTTAACGCTGTCTTCGGTTAGTGGCGCATTCATTATGAAGCCACGTAATCTAACGTCACTGTTAAAGTAGGTTTGTTGGTATCACTATGACCATCAAACGTACTGTAACTTGTATCTTGTCCACCACTGCCAGAAAAATTTTCATACCTATTTGAACCCCATAATTCCTTACTGCCTAATTGCGCAGCCATAGTAGTATCAAGATTTGTTAAAGTTTTGGATTCATTATGATTCCATACAAGAGCATTTAAAGTAGCAGCACTAATTGTAGTCATGTTGGTCAAGTTAATATCGCTACTAGCAGTGCCAGACCCAATAGTGCCGTCATAATACCCAATATACCAATTCTCTGAATTAGGAAATCCAGAAGCGTTAATAGGGTTGTAACCACCTGTAGTTCTATACAAGGTCAAAGAAGCTGCCGTAACATAAGGTCTTTCAGCTAAATGATTAGCTAATGTATTAGCAGAAACAGATGTTCCATCTGCCGCTGTAGCAGAATTAGTGTTATTTCCTGTAACAAATGACATAACACCAATATGGTCCCCAAAGCCAAACGAACCGAAACGCAAATCACTTGAACCACGCCATCCGCTTGTTCGCCATGAATTAGAGTCAACAGCCTCAAAAACTAATTCAACAGAATTAGATTTATTCCATGCTGTTTCCCACGAGTCTCCATCCCAATACTTAACAGTATTTGGATTTACCCATGCACTACCATTGTAATACTTAAACGCAGTTCCGCTAGGGACTTCAACCCACGCACTTCCGTTGTAACGGTGTAGCGTAGCCATTACGTATCAATCCACAAATCGCCCGTGAAGTAAGTGCCTCCCGAAGGCTCATCATCTTGTACATATATATTTCTCAAAAGAGTGTAATCTTGGTCAGCTATAGTAAATGTTCTATCAGCAGTAGGATTGGTTACAGTAATAGTAGTTTCGTGATCGTCAGCGGAAGAACCTTCAAATGTTATTGCATCTTGACAGGTTATATCCCCACTAAATACAGCATTTACTGCAGTTACATCCCCAGTAGCTGTAATGTTCCTAAACGCAGTAACATCTGAATTGCTATCAACCACAACAGCCTTAGAAGCAGATACTGTTCCAGCAGTTACGCCGTCTAAAACATTAATCTCAGCAGCACTAGATGTAATAGCGGCTAGCTTAGTAAGATCGGCAGCAGTCAAATCGTCATCATCAAGATAGTTAATTTCGGCTGTAGTAGCTGTGACTCCATCAAGTATATTTAATTCTCCTGCCGTGGCAGTTACTCCGTCCAAAATGTTTATTTCGCCAGTAGATGCGGTCACTCCGTCAAGGATATTTAACTCAGCCGCAGTAGACGTAACAGCAGTAGAACCAAGCACTAACTGACCATCAGGAACCACAACTCTAGCTGCACCAGCCAAAATAAGGTCATCGGTGTCAGCATCCCACTCCATGTAAGCGCCTGATGTATCCCCAAAAAATTTAACATCATCGCCTGCGGCGTTCGCACCTACCGTAAAAGTACCAGTAGTTATGGAAACATCGCCTGTAAAAGCAGCCCCTGCTTTCAGGGCGACAGTACCAGCCCAGTTATTGATATTGTCAAAGTTAGTGTTCATATCCGCAGAAACAATAACTTCTCCTGCGTTAAATGAAGTTAACGTAATAGTGCTCATTATCTCATCCTTCTAGGCAAATACGTAAAGCCTATAGCGTTTACTTGCCATTCTGCATTAGTGTTTGGACCGATAATCTTCATACATATAGATCTACCTGTCCCTAAAGTAGGGAGTCTTTTTACGTCTGTAACCCTTGCTTCAGACGGAGAACCCCAAGAATCCACATCCCATTTAGCTCCAGAAGCATCAGAAGGACCACTACCCCACAAAGCAGAGCTTGAACGACCAGTGATTTCTACCAGAAAACTCTTAGAAGCTTCCGCAAAGTCGTAATCTTTATATATTTCTGTAGTTAATTGCAACGAAGATTTAGCTAACGTAACCATTTGGGGCTTACCCCAACGTTTCCTTACTATCGGATTGTTTGTGGAAACCCAAGGAGTAACAAAATACGATGGTATATTCGCTTCGCTCGTTGCATATTTGTCAAAGACTCTGCTTTCGTCATCGTCTATATGTATAGCACGACCTGTGTTAGCGACACAACCACCTATTAGAATAGTTTCTGCATTAGGCGGTCTAAACGTAAATAACGGACCAGCGTCTATGTCAGTAGCACTCCAAGCGCCCCTTCTGCCAAGCGAAGGGTCGTAAATAAATGTTCTACGCACAGTTCCGTATCCTCCAGCCCAATCAACAGACACATACAGTTTGTTTTTTGACCAAGCTAATTGTGGCGGATTGGCAAACGTAATTCGCCCATCATCAATAGCAGGTTTTAAAGCATCAAATACATAAGCAGTTCTGTTTCCGTCATACACGTGTACGCCTGTGCGATCATGCCAGAAAAACACACCAAAAGGAGTAGATACAGGGCTAGATAAAGGAATAGAACCTACATCTTTTGTTATGTTTACTAACTGAAAACTGTTAGTATCAAAACCAAGCATTGCATATATTGCGTTTGATTTAAATACGACTAGTCTGTCGCCATGAGATACAAGACCTGTTAAATAGTCGCCCTCTTCACCTTTGTCTACGTCTACATAGTCTGCGGCTGACCATTTTTCTGCCTCGTTTATATTAGACCAACGAAGCCTGTACTTGCTAGCGCTTCCTTCATACGTGTGCGCACACCATACATGGTTGTTCCATTGTGCTATGTATTGGGCTTGCGGCATGTTGCCAGCAGAGCCATCTAATGTCGTCCCTAAATCAGCATCAGTACTTCCATCCCATTTAAACGACACCTGATCGTACGAAACGCCATAAGAAACATTATTAAACGTAATTCCGTACACTCTGGAACCATCTGTTCTGTTTGTTATGTTAGTTAATTCTGTAAAATCACCTGAGGCAGAATACGCAACTTTAGTGCCATGATTAACCATGACTTGTTTTGTTCCGCCGTCAGTGTAAAACCCCCAAATGCCTTTAATGTCATTTGCAAGCGCAGTTTCATTTCTGCGAATAATTCCTCCACGCAAAGCAACGCCGCCACGTGGATCTATGCTGACATTCAACATGTCAGGTGATTCATTCTCTTCTAAATCAAATTGGTCTGCTCGTAAATTTAAACCGCCAGAGAATGACTCTAACATTTGGAGCCTGAAGTCTCTCTTAGCCATTTAAATCACCAAATTACTCCACCAGTATTAGCGTAACGCAACGCACCAAAACCAGCTAAATAACGTGTACCTTTACGGCTGTTCGCAACAATAGGTTGCGGAGCAGGCATATCAGCGTAACGCCTAGACACGTTATCTAACTCCATTCTAAAATTGTTCATATATTGTACAGACATTGTGGGATCTTCTTGTTGAAGATATGCCTTAGCAATTGCGTACGTTGCAAGTACCGCATGAAACGGATCAGGAAGATCAGGAGTAACGTTATCAGCAACCCCATCACCAAACGCCTTTGCATTTCTAAAACCCCTTACATAAATAGTTTGTACAGTATCAGGAGTTGGGTACAACCTTAATGTGTCGTCCCAAAAACTCCACTCCCAAGGATCGCTATTATTGCTCACATTTAATGGGTAATTGTAATCTGCATCATCACGACCAATAAATCTAAAAATATGGTCATCATTTTTTAACGCAACAATTTCACGAATTCCAACAGATTCAGAATCAACAACGACTGAAGCGCCTACAGTTTCTAATGAATACTCCGATTGCCCAGCCACCGTAGAAAACGTTGTAGCGATCTCATAAAACGGAAAGCGTTTCTCGCTGTAAACAATAGTGTCATACCCTTGTCCTAAGATTGTATTAAGAACTGTATCACTAATATCAGTAGAATCAATATCTATGATGTCTCGCACAGTGTCACGCATCTGCTTGATTGTAAGCGCCATGTTATTCCTTATGGCTCATACATAGCCCAGACTCGCCAAGGGGTTTCCCCTTACAGGGTTCCCCCTTGCGAGTCGTGGCAGAACAGGAGTCAGAGAGAGAGGGAGGAACCCAGTCATCGTATGCTGTAACACCAGCTACAGGGCGTGCGTTAGCACTTGTAGAGCCGACACGAGATGTGGGAGGTTGACCATTCGTGCCAGCAAGATATGCGCCTGCTTTTGCAGCTACAGAATAACGAGACATAAAACTCCTAGTTCTGACCAAGGGGGGAGTCCTGCTCCCCCCTTAATCTTAATCAGTTAACCCAACAAGAACACCTTGTCGTGCTCTGTTGCTTGTGGTTAGGTTTCCGTAACACAAGATTTGCGCATAGCGTGCATCTTGGTTAGTTGGACGTACAAACGGTGTTGGCTTGAACCAAACATCGCTGTGTGCAACTAGACGGATGTACTTTGTGTTAAGGAAGTACATTTTACCATCAAGGTTTGAGTCACCATCATAGGTACACGGAGCACCTTTGAAAAGAAGGTTTTGGAACCCTGCATCTGCAACTGTAGCATCGGTGTACCGAAGCTGTGGTTGTAGAAGAGATTCGTACTTTTCGTACTCATCTTGGTCGCTGATAATCATAGTAGGTTGGTCGTTACCAACTGAAACGTTATTGTACATTGTGGACATTGCCGCAAGTGTAAGCGCTCCTCCTACGTTAGTAGCAGAAGATCTCCACCATGAGTTGTCAGAATCAGAAGCATCAATGCCACCAATTTGAGCACCGCTGGCTCCGTCATTGCTTGTACCGACTATAGCATCAAGCCCTAGCCAGTCATTACCTGCACCGTTTGAGTAAAACATGGTGTTCATGTTTTCAATAACAGTTTCTTCGGCTTGCATAATCTTGCCCTCTAGGAGGTCAATGATTTCTGCTTCGCCATTGTTTTTAGCTTCTTCTATACCTGAAATAGTGACAGTTACTGCATACTGTTTCCAGTCATACTCAGCGGCTGTGATGCCGTCTTGAGCGTCTGTTGCAATAGTGTCGGTTCCACTGTAAGAAGCGGCTGTTGTGTTTTTCCCATAGATAATTGGAACAACGATTTTCGTACCACCTGAAATGCGCCGAACAGTTTGACCGTTAGTTAGCGCATAAAAAAGAGGACGTGCCGAAAACACGTTGTCAGTTAACTTAGGGACATAGTTTTTCAGCGTCGTTGAAAGAAGCTGATCAAATGCTGTATTTCCAGCAGTCATAATTTATCCTTAGTTAGTTGATTTACATTTCCTGTTTAGCCAACTCATAAGCATCCCGAATTGAATTGATTGCTTCAACTGCTCGTGGTTCAACAGTTCCAGAAGCTGTTCCGCTAGTGGAATCTATTACTTGTGCCCCACGTTTTTCAGCAACAATTTCGGCATTTGCAGCTTCCGCATTATTTGCGGCTTGCTGTTCTTGATAAGTCATATGTGTATATGCTGCCTCAAGATTACCTATATTGTGCTTCAGAGCGTGATTAAATAACTCATGCTCGTTGAAATCGTGATTATTGTATTTTTCACGCAACCCATTTACTTCGTTTTGCAAATTTTGTTGACGCATCGCTCGGTTATGTTCTTCAAGGTTGGCTTCTAGTCTTCGTAAGCGTGCTTCTTCTGGGTCCAAATCCTCTACATCATCATCGTAGGAAGTGTCAGTGTTTTGGTTGCCCGTAGAAACGCCAAAAGCATTTCCTAAAGCGCTAATTGCGCCTTCGGGATCTGTTTCTAGTGCTTGTACTATTGCCTCTCCTTGAGCTAAACGCTCACGTTCACGGCTCAATTCCTGCGTTTTACGTGTGTAATCTGCTTGGCGTTGGTAGCCGTTTTTTAATTCTTCAAGTGATATTTGATGGCTTTCACCATCTACGATCACTTCGTGCAATGTGTTTGGATTGCCAAAGGCTTGATCCGTTTCCATATTGGAATCCTTTCGGTTGTTCCTAATATGTATATCAGACTGTCCCACTAATAGTGGTATTTAGCCCATATTTCCTAAATCAACACCCATTTGACCTTGTAACTGGTTAATTAATTCAGGCGGAACACCACCTGTTGCCTCAAAAGCTGGTGGCGGAGCGCCACCACCCATAGCCATAGGAGGAGGAGGAGCACCCATCCCAGCCTCTTCTTCGGGAGGTGCTTCCTCACCCTCTCCACCTTCAGGGGGCATAGGTTGTTGTTGAGCAATGAATTTTTCAGGGTTTTTAACCCCAAATCCGTATGAAAGAACGTATTTAGCTAGTTCTGCAGGATCAATTACAACCCCTACTAACGGAGCAACAGCATTCATAAGGGAAATAGCTTGTTGCCGTCTAGCTGTTTCATTTAATGGTTGAGTAGATCCTCCTTCTACAGAAAAATCATATTCTCCCATAATGTCGTCACGTTCGTATGCGACATAAAACTCTTCGTCTTCTTTACCTGTTATTCGCACCATTGCAGGTTGCGTCATATATTGCTGCATTAATTGCAATACAAGTCTTCCAACTTCACCAATTATCATTTCTACCATTGCAAGCTTGTCTGCTGCTCTGGCGTTGCCAGCATCAGCAATAATGCTTGCTTCTGTAGCAGTACGCCTAATTTCAGGCATTTGACCACGTGCATATTCGGATACGCCGCTTACAGTATTGATGTCTTGCTCAATTATGTTTGAGTGATTGTATATTTCTGGAGCTAATGGAACTTGTGGCAAAGGAATTACCACACCATTTAAATCCCTATTTTCGTCTATTACTGGTACGAATCGTCCATCTTCGTCCGACTCTAACGCTTCACGCCCTGCAGGTCCGAATGACCTTTCGTGATACAGGTATTTACGTGCATAACGTTTTCTGTGATTAACCATTTGGCTACGAGTCTTGTTTAACTCTTCTTGCAATGATTCCATTTGCTCTACGTCACCCATAGGGTAAAAAGTGTCAGGAACGTCATAATTTCGTAACATTACATAAGGATGACCAAATGCGTACGGCATAGGCGTAGGCTCAAGCAAGAACTCTTTACCGTCTTTGCTACATATTGAAAGCGTATTGTTTTCAATATCGTAGTACTCGTACAAAGTGACTCTTTCAACCATGTCAGAGTATTCGTCACGTTCTCCATCATTCGCCCAACGGTATTTAACCCCAGAATCAGCTTCCAACTTTCTTCTAGCAGAACTTTTGAACCGTTTATCTGCTTTTACTTCTTCTAGTGGTCGCACTATGCGTTGTGCTATCCACTTAGCGTCTTCTAAACACGTAGCTTCAGGGTCTACCAACATATCAAATGGGCTTATGCGCTCAACGAACGGTTGATCTTCCATAACGTCCATAGTCGTCATAGGAAGTGTAGCCCGTATCTCCTCATCAGTCGGATAAGTGTTTGCATTTTGAGGATCTAATCGTGCAGCTTCAGTAGCTTCGGCTACAGCCGTTTTGTACATCGCTTCAAATTCGTCAGGATTCATTTCCCGTTCAACTTCAACGAATTTCCAACCAACTTTAATCCAACCATGCCCCAAAATAATAAAATCTTTTACAGCACGCCTAAAAGGTTTGCGATAGTCATGGTGTCGCCACAAATAATTAATTACGGCTTCAACAAACATAGCCCTGTCTGCGTCACCTTCTTTATTAGCAGTTACTGTAATTTTAGGATGATTAACAGCTACTGAAGGAGCGATAACATTAACAGTGCTAAAAGCAAGATTGACAGAAACCCTATCTGACTTAACATTACCTTCCCACAATCCTTCTGATCTACTGTTCCAATACGTTTTTCCACGATAAAGATCTATTAGACGTTGCCATTTACTGTCATAGCCTTCGTCTTCCCGCCAGCGATTAGCTAGCATAATCCTCTGTTTTATTTTATCGTATTGATCGTCCTTTTTAGCCATGTCATACCCAACGTTCGCCTACGTATACAGGATCTCTGCCTTGCGCCTTAGCTTCAGATAATAGCTTAGTTTCACGTT
>CEOG01037128.1_pt1 | contig 25677 bp, 24 predicted proteins | sample 530301 | NCBI WGS metagenome assembly CEOG01 (sample SAMEA2619903, study PRJEB7988) | marine metagenome | biome: marine biome (ENVO:00000447); feature: surface water layer (ENVO:00002042); material: "saline water (ENVO:00002010), including plankton (ENVO:xxxxxxxx)" | depth 5 m | reverse complement strand
GCGGGCCCGGGCCATGTCCATGGCCAGATCCTCGATCATGTCTTCCTGCCCACCTACCGTACGGCGGCGGCCCAGTTCCACCAGGATATCCCTTGCGGAGAGACCGTACTTGGCGGCGCTGCGCTTGGCGAACAACAGGAAGCTGGAGTACACGCCGGCCCATCCCAGAGTCAGGGAATCGCGGTCCACGCGCACCATGTGATCCATCAGCGGGACAATCAGGTCTTCCGCCACATCCATGGCCTTGAACAGGTCGACACCCGTCTCCACGCCCATGCGGTCGCACACCGCCAGGAACACTTCCAGTGGCGTGTTGCCCGCCCCTGCGCCCAGCCCGGCAAGGGAGCCGTCAATGCGCGTGGCACCGGCCTCCACCGCGGCAAGGGAGTTGGCAATTCCCATGCCCAGGTTGTGGTGGCCGTGAAACCCCAGTTCGGTCTCGGGCTTCAGCTCCTTGCGGGCCAGCGCAACGCGCGAGGTGACGTCGTCAGGCAGCATGTAGCCCGCGGAGTCGGTGATATACACACAGTTGGCACCGTAGGACTCCATCAGTTTCAACTGTACGACCAGCTCTTCTGCGGGAATCATGTGGGCCATCATCAGGAACCCCACCGTGTCGAGGCCGCTGATCTGGGACGCCATGCTGATATGCTGCTCAGAGACGTCCGCCTCGGTGCAGTGTGTCGCTACGCGAATCGTCGAAATGCCACAGTCCACCGCCATCTTCAGGTGGTCCACGGTGCCGATGCCCGGCAGCAGAAGCGCGGAGACACGGGTTTTCTTCACCGCCTTGCATACCGCGGTGAGGTACTCCTGGTCGCTGGCAGCCGGGAAACCGTAGTTCACTGACGCGCCCCCCAGCCCGTCGCCATGGGTTACCTCGATCAGCGGAATACCCGCTTCGTCCATAGCCACCGCGATCTCCACCATCTGCTGTACGGTGATCTGGTGCTGCTTGGGGTGCATGCCATCGCGCAGCGACATATCGTGCACCTGGATTTTCTTACCCTGTAAATTCATCGCGTCTCTCTCCCTCAGGCCGCTGTCGGCACGAAGCGACCAGCCAGTATTTCTTCGGCATACATTTCTGCAGTGCGCAGGCCGGCCGCGGTCATGATGTCGAGGTTACCTGCATAGCGCGGCAGGAAGTCACCGAGGCCGGCCACTTCCATATAGATGCTGACCCGCTTGCCATCGAAGGTGGGCCCGTTCTTCAGGGTGTAACCGGGCACGTACTTCTGTACCTCTGCCACCATCTCGTGCACTGAGCGGGTGATCGCCTCCTGGTCGGGCTCATCCACCGTGAGGCAGTGGATAGTATCGCGCATGATCAGTGGCGGCTCTGCAGGGTTGATGATAATGATTGCCTTGCCCTGCTGCGCGCCGCCGATCAATTCAACGCCCTTGGCGGTGGTGCGCGTGAACTCGTCGATGTTCTTGCGCGTTCCGGGACCCACCGAGCGCGAGCTCACGGTAGCCACGATCTCACCATAGCTCACTGCCTGCACACGACTCACCGCGGCGACCATCGGAATCGTCGCCTGGCCGCCGCAGGTCACCATATTGACATTCATGGCACGCTCGGCCACAGCATTCTTGAGATTGACCGGGGGCACACAGAACGGGCCGATGGCCGCCGGGGTCAGGTCGATCATCACCGCACCCTCGGCATTCACCTTGCGGCTGTTGTCCGCATGGACATAGGCGCTGGTGGCGTCAAAACAGATCTGGATGTTGTCTTCGCGCATGTGGGGTACCAGGCCGTCGACGCCCTCGCAGGTGGTCTTGATGCCCATGTCACGCGCCCGCGCCAGCCCGGGCGATTCCGGGTCCACACCCACCATCCAGACCGGTTCGATAACGTCACTGCGCATCGCCTTCATCAAAAGATCGGTGCCGATATTACCGGGGCCAATAATGGCCGCCCTGATTTTATTACTCATTGCTCTTCATCCACATCAGTGTTCAGTTGGTCACACAAATCGGCAGCTGCATTCGCCGATTCCCTCGAGTTCCAGGCGCATGCTGTCACCGGCCACGACAGGGATCAGCGGTGCCAGGGAGCCAGACAGGATCACTTCACCGGCCTTGAACGGGATACCAAACTCGCCCAACGTGTTCGCCAGCCAGGCCACTGCCGTCAGCGGGTTACCCTGCACTGCACTACCGAGCCCCTCGGAGTGAAACTCGCCGTTCTTCCAGATGCGCATCTTCAGCGTGGGCAGGTCGAAATCCCGCGGGTCCACCGCGTTCTGGCCGAGCACATAGACCCCACAGGAGGCGTTGTCCGCGACCGTGTCCTGGATCTTGATCTCCCAGTTGCGGATGCGCGAATCGACGATCTCGAAACAGGGCATGATCGCTTCGGTGGCGTCCAGGACATCCTGTTCGGTCACCCCGGGGCCCTGCAGGTCCCTCTTCAGGCGAAAGGCGATCTCACCCTCTGCGCGGGGTTGAATCAGGTGCCCCGCCACGGGAATGTCGGCGCCATCCGGGAACTCCATGGCATCGGTGAGAAAACCGAAATCGGGCTGGAACACCCCCAGCATATCCTGCACGGGCTTGCTGGTGACGCCGATTTTTTTGCCGACGACGCGCTCCCCGTCCCGCTCCAGGCGCAGATTCAGCATGTGCAGGCTGATGTGGTAGGCATCGTCGATGGTGATGTCCGGAGCGCGCTCGGTGAGCGGCGCCAGGGTGCGGAGTTCGCGCAGTGCGCGGTAGAGCTCATCGCCCAGAGTCATGCGGTCGGCGTTATCCATGACGCAGGAACTCCACACATTCGCGATTGAACAGGTCCTCGTGCTCCACCATCACCCAGTGGCCACACTCGGAAATCAGAATGAGCCGCATGTGCTTGAGGTTTTTCGCCATCGCCAGAATCCCGTTCTCAGGCATCATCTTTTCATTCATGCCCCAGAAGCCCAGCACCGGGCACTGGATTTCCGCCAGGCGCGGGGTGAGCACCGGAATCTTCATGCTCGCCATCACATGCCCGTTCATAATCTGCATGATCTGCATACGCTCTTTCACCAACTCATCGGTGGCATGGCGCGGATCGTACATCAGGCCCGTTGCGAACAGGTCCTTCATCACCTCGTGGGTTACCGGCTCCCCGGAGCCAAACACCTTGAACACCTTCTGCATGCCCGGCATTTGCTGGTATTCGTGCAACTCACTCAGGCCACCCGGCGCCATCAGGATCAGCTTTTCCACCAGTTGCGGGTGCTGCAGCGCGAGCCCCAGAGCCACCGCGCCACCCAGTGAGTTGCCAACTACGGTGCAGCGCTCTACGCCCACGGTATCCAGCGTCTGTTTGATGCACTCCACGAAAAAGTCGAGTGTGTGATCGACATCGTCGGGCTTGTCGGAGAAACCGTAGCCGATGTGATCGGGGACGATGCAGCGATAGCCTGCCTCGACCAGTGCCGGGTAATTGCCCTTGAAATTGCTGTGGCCGCTCGCGCCGGGACCGGAGCCGTGTAGAAACACGACCACATCGCCCTGCCCCTCATCGAGGTAGTGTATGCGATAGCCATTGGCGCAGTCCGCGTAATTGCCCTCGGGTAGCAGTCCTTTGTATGCCATGTTGTTCACCCCTGTTACAGATCAGATCGCGTAGTCGCGGTTTTCCTCGCCAAACAGCACGCCGCCCATATTGTCAGCGAACGGCAGCGAATTGTTGGCCACATGCGCCTGGCTCGCCAGTATATCAAGGTGCCGCGCGAGCAGTTCGCTTCCCAGGCGGATACCACCGCTACCCGCCGCCTTCAACATACGCCCCGAGAGCTCAAGACAGCGGTCGGCCACAACCGCGGAATCGTAGCGATAACGAACGCGATCTTCCACCGGAATCGGTTCACCGGCACGTGTGCAGGCCATCATGGCGTCGAAATTGCGCAACATCGTGAGTTTCATTTCCTCGATGGACGCCTTCACCTCCGCTGCCAGACGGCGCACGGCGGGGTCTGCACTCATGATATTGGGGCCGATACGCCGCGTTCTGGCCACTTCCACAAAATCGTCAAGAGAGCCCTGCAGGGCACCCAGGCTCGCCGTGCAGACAGCGCGCACGAACACCTGCATGAACGGGAGACGGTACAGCGGAGCGTCGTTTACCGTGTTGCCCGGATTGTCGCAGAGGTAGCCGTCAATGGAGCGGTGCGTGCGGTGCTCTGGCACGAAAACGTCTTCCACCACCACATCGTGGCTGCCCGTTCCCTGCAATCCCACCACATCCCAGTTATCCACAATCCGGTAGTCGCTCGCCGGCACCAGGAAAGTGCGGTAATTCATCATGTCGAAGGGCGCATCTGCTGTGGGCACCACCGCCCCGAGAAACGCCCACTGGCAGTGCTCACTGCCCGAGGAGAAACTCCAGCGGCCGCTGAGCCGGTAACCCCCCTCAACCGGCGTCACCTTGCCTACCGGTGCGTAGGACGAAGAGATGAGCACCGAGGGATCGTCACCCCAGACATCAGCGGCGGCACGGTCATCAAAAACGGCGAGCTGCCAATTGTGCACCGCGACCACGCCCAACACCCAGGCGCTGGACATACAGTGCCGGGCAATCTCCAGCCCCACGCAATAGAACACCTGCGGGTCCATGGCATAGCCACCCCACTGCTCAGGCTGCAACATCTTGAAAAAGCCTGCGGCGTGGAAATCGGCGATGGTTTCCGCCGGCACCTTGCGCTCGGCGCGGCACTGTGCAGAGCGCTCCCGGAGCACGGGGCCCAGCGCGCGGGCTGCCTCAAGAAGCGCTTCGGCGCGCGCCGAACCCAGACTGTAGGTATCCGCCGCGGATATCGCGCCGGCCGATGAAGTGGCCATGTGAACCTCCTGCTACCTGTTATTGCTATTGTGATTGACGAGTGTCGCCCGTACCGCCATTAAACGCGAGGCACAGGCGAGCAGCATCCTCTGTTTAAGGTATGACTACTCGACCACCGCGTCACCGAAGGTGGTCGGCGGCCCGAAGAATGCGCGGTGTGATGGTGGCTGATTGCCGTTGATGTCCTGCACACCGTAAGCCTCCCCGAGTTCGGCACCGATGCACACTGTGCCACTGCGGGCCATTCTCTCCGGGTCGGCCCACAGGGCAGCGATCACGCGGCCACTGAATTCCGGGTGCTCTGCCGTCGCCTTCAGATCCGCGTACTTGTCCGGTTCGGCGTCGAATACCTGTTGTGTGCGCTCGGTGAGCAGCAACCCCATCCACAGGGAGATCACCGCGACATTGTGCGGCCGAAAGTCCACCGCCATATCGTGCGCCATCTTGTCAATCGCTGCCTTGCCGGCGCCATAGGCCGGCCCGTGCATATAGATGCGTCCGCCGAAAGATGACGTATTGACAATCAACCCCTCACCGTTGGCCAGCAGCAGGGGCGCAGCGTACCAGCTTGCGGTGTAGTGCGAGCGCATGCCCACGTCCCAGAGCGTGGTCAGATCCAGCGGCTTTTCCCAAAAAGGCCCGGTCTCGGTAAGCGCCGGGTGCAGGCTGGTGGCGTTATTCACGAGAATATCCAGCCGTCCCTGCTCCTGCTGCACCCGTGCGAACAGTGCAGCAACGTCGTCGTCCACGCTGTGGTCGCAACGCACCGGGACTGCGACCCCGCCCGCCGCTTCAATGGCCTGCGCCGTCTCCGTCAGTGAGCCGGGTAACGCGGCCTCGCCGGCGGCCCAACTGCGGCCGGTAATGTACACGGTGGCACCGGTCGCCCCCAGGGCCAGTGCAATCCCCTTGCCAGCGCCCCGACTGGCCCCTGTCACCACCGCAATACACTGCTTGCTCTGCTGCATACTCACCTCTGCTTGCTTGCCCGACCGCATTCGCCGACCATGCTACTGACCCCGATAGCGATGACCAAGCATGCACCGCACAAGGCTGACCAACATGTTGAGCCATTATGGAAAAAAAGCCCTGGCCAGCACTCTCATCCTGCAGCTGGCGCTGTCCATCGTCGCCAGTGCAGCGGGCGATGACCCACGCCAGCAACTCTCCGAGCACTCACCGCGCTGGCTGTCTGCCATAGGCCAACTCAGCGTGCCCGGCTTGAAAACCGAACAGGGGCATGCCGAGCACCACACCGAACGTTGCAGTGCCACACTGATCGCCGCGAACACAGCACCTGAGGCTGACCTCATTGTGACCGCCTGGCACTGCCTCGAGGCGTACCGCGACCTCAGCAAGCGCATTACCTTCACCCTCCTGCCCGGGTCCCCGGAGCCTCGTGTCATCAGCGCACGCCCGGTCGCAGACGGCGGCAGCATGGCGGCTGACTGGGCACTGCTGCGATTGACGGAAGCGGTAGCGCGCACGGATATTCCAGCGCTGGCACTGCACCCGGGGCTGGCTGACCCGGAGAAAACCGTGCTGATGGCGGGTTATTCAAGGGATGCCGGCGTCGGCGCCAGGGGCCGTATTCTGAGCTACGACCCCGCCTGCCACATCACACGCAGCAATGCTGCGCTCGGCTATAGCGACTGCCGGGCACACAAAGGCGCCTCCGGCGGGGCCGTGATACAGCTGAATGATGACGGTGAACCGCTCCTGAGCGGAATTATTTCGGAGGGTGACGGCCTGCAGGACAGCCGCTTCGTACCCATAGCGGCGGTGCGCGACGCGCTGCCGGGCCGGATGTCGCCTCCGCCCCCGCCACGCCCGTGAGGCTGCGGAATCAGGATTCCCCGGCAGCCGCCACAGTGCGCCGCTGCCGCAATGGCGGGGCCGCCCCCACGTGCTGCTCACCGCGTTGTGCCGCCAGCTCTATCTGCCGCTGGCGCTCCGCAAACCGGGCCTTCTGGTCCTCGGTCAGGCTGTCGTAGCACTGCGGGCAGCACACTCCGCGCTGATAGCGCCCGGAGGCCTTGTCGGCCTCCGTGATCGGGTGGCGACAGCCGTGGCACTGGTCATACTGCCCTTTTTCCAGCCTGTGATTAACCGCCACCCGGTTATCGAAGACGAAACACTCACCTTCCCAGGTGCTCTCAGCCTCTGGCACTTCCTCGAGGTATTTGAGGATGCCGCCCTGCAGGTGGTAGACCTCCTCGAAGCCCTCCTGCAGCATAAAGGCGGAGGCCTTCTCACAACGGATCCCGCCGGTACAGAACATCGCCACCTTGCGATGCTTCGCGGGGTCAAGGTTTTCCCGCACATAAGCGGGAAACTCTCGAAATGAGGTGGTTTGCGGGTCTATGGCACCGCGAAAAGACCCGATACCGTATTCATAGCGGTTGCGCGTATCCAGCAGCAGCACGTCGGGGTCGTTGACCAGGTCATTCCAGTCGCCCGGAGCCACATAGGTGCCCACCACGCGATTGGGGTCAATGCCCTCAATGCCCATGGTGACGATTTCCCGTTTCAGTTTGACCTTCATGCGATAGAACGGCATGGCGGTATCGAGCGATTCCTTGTGCTCCAGCAAGGCAAGTCGGGGGTCGCTGCGCAACCAGCCGAGCACGCGGTCAATACCCTCCCGGGAGCCCGCAATCGTGCCGTTGATGCCCTCTGCAGCGAGCAGCAGTGTGCCCTTGACGCCCGCGTCCAGGCAAACATCCAACAGGGGCTCACGCAGAGCCCGGTAGTCGTCCAGGGTGACGAAACGATAGAGCGCGGCAACCACGGTGTCCGTCATGACTGCACCCCTCGTGACTCCGCCTTGCTACCGCCCCGGCAATCCGGTGAAGCCGGTGCAGGTTGCTCCCGCGCCTGCCACTCCGAGGGTGAGTAGGTGTGCAGGGCCAGCGCATGCACTGGCCCCTGCATCTGCATCGCCAGCAAACCATACACCTGCTGGTGCCGGGCTACCTGGCGTTTACCGGTAAAGTCATCGCTGACCAGGACCACACGGAAATGGGTCTCGGAATTGGGAGGCACGCTGTGCATGTGGCTTTCATTCACCACCTCAAGGTGCGCAGGGGCCAGGCCGGTGACCAGCTGTTCCCGAATCTGCTCTTCAACGGACATAAAACCTCCAGAATTGTGGGGTCAATTTTACCCGAGATCGGCGCACGACGGTACTCGCCTGCGGCAGCGCGTGGTCAGCCTCTAGTCGACACCCCCCGGCCGCTGCGATACTGACCGGGCGTTTGCCCCGTCCAGTTGCGAAAGGCGCGGTGAAACGCCGACGGATCGGTAAACCCCACGTGCAATGCCACCTCGTCTATCGGCATATCCAGCCGATCCAGTGCCAGACATGCCGCTTCGCAGCGAGCCAGATCCTTCAGCGCCTGGAAGGTGGTGCCCTCAGCGCGCAGCTTGCGACGCAGCGTAGCCGCCGATACCCCCAGGGCCGCGCTCACGCTGTCAAATGCCGGCACACCCTGCTGGAAATCGTGGCCCAACAAGGCACGCACCCGGGCCGAGACGGACCCACGGCTCTCCGAATCGTCCATGACCAGCAATTGATAGGGCGCTGTGCGCAGAAAGTCCTCCAGGGAGTGCTCCGTGTGCACTACGGGCCAGGCCAGACATGCGGTATCGAAATGCAGCACATCCCTGGGCTGGCCGAAGGCGAGCGGGCACCGGAACAGGCTCGCGTACTTGTCCGGGTTGTGTGGCACGCCGCCGCGAAAATCCACACGCTGCAGTGGCAGGGGTCGCCCGCATAGCCAACCGAAAAAGCGATGCCACACGGACAGTCCGTACACTTCCGCCGCGCCCACCGCGGACCTCGCTGCTGGACCGACTTGCGGGTAGCCGAGCTGCGCCGTCTCATCGCTGAAATCGGTATACAGCTGGTTTGGCGTGTCAAAAAACGTGCGGTAGAACTCCGCGGCGCGGTGCATGGCGGCACCCAGATCGGGGCAGGACACCACGCAGTAGCACATCATGCGAAACACACCCGGCGCCGCAAGCTCACTCCGCACCACACCAAAGGCGGCATCCTGCAGCAAGCGCAGGGCCTGCTGGTAGACCCGCGAATACTCCATGGCGGTGACCTGATCACGATAGCCGGCTCCCGCTTCATCCATCGGATCGAAATCCAGCCCGGCGGCTGCGAGCACCGCTACGGGATCATGGCCACGTTCACGCACCGAGCGTAACAGGGTGGAGACAAAGCGGCTGGGCAAGTACTCTGGCATTGGTGAATCGGCAGCTTCCGGCTGTATGCGGCGGGATATCTTATCAGAGCAGGACGCGCCCGGGGGGCGCTTGGTCTGCCCGCCATCAACGCCTATACTCAGATGAAGCAAGGGCAGGCAGGACGACCCATGGATACCCGCTACGATGTCATGTTCGCAGGAGAACTTCTCGACGGTCAGGACGAGGCCACCGTGCGCCGCAACCTGGGACGCCTGTTCAAGGCCGGCGACCAGACCCTCGACAAGCTGTTCAGTGGCAAACCGCAACTGTTGAAACGGGATTGCGATGCCGACGTGGCGAGCAAGTATCGGGACGCCATCGAACGCGCCGGCGGTAAACCGATCATCCGGCAAGTACCCCGGAATACGCCCTCGGACCTTACCCTGGCACCGCCGGGCAGCGATGTACTGCGCCCGGAAGAGCGGTCAGCGACGCCCAGTGCGGTTTCCGAGCCACCCTCGCTGGATGTGGCCGAGGTGGGTGCGCGCCTTGCGGCGCCGACTGCACCCGCGCCGCCAGCACCCGACACCAGCCACCTCACACTGGGTGAAGTTGGCGAGACGATTCCCACCCTGGAGCGCAACTCCGCAGTGGCGCCGATCCCCGACTCGGGTCTGTCACTGGCAGAGCCAGGCAGCGATCTGCTGGAGTCATCCTCACGCCCGGCGGCTCGCGAAGTGGATGTGTCCGGCATCAGCCTCGCGCCGCCCGGCGCCGACGTCCTGGAATCGCAGTACCGCAAGCGAGACACTGCTGCGGCACCCGATACCAGTGGCATCAGTCTGGCTGATCCACCGCCGGCAGAATAACCTCGACCCGCAGTCCCGGCTCATTGTCGTCGAGCGCGATCCGCCCGGCATGATAGTGCACAATCGCCTGCACCAGACTCAGGCCCAAACCATGCCCCGGCTGCTCTCCGCGACTGGACTCGACACGAAAAAAGCGTCGGAATACGTTCTTGCGATCCAGCGGGTCGATACCCGGCCCGGAATCTGCCACCACAATCTCGTTGCCCTCGGGCTGCCGCGAAAGTCCGACTTCGATCTGCCCGCCGTTGGGTGTGTACTTGATGGCGTTGTCCAGCAGGTTGGCGCACATCTGGAACAGCAGATCCGTGTCGCCCGGGCAGGATATACCTGCCGCTAGCGACAGCCGCAGCTGGATGTCGCGTTCGTTGGCCACCGGCTCATACAGCTCGACCACATCAGCCAGCACACTCGACAGGTCCACGCGGGCATGCACCGGCGGACGACTGCCGGATTCCAGCGCCGAGATGCGCAGCAGCGCGTTGAAGGATGACAGCAGGCTGTCGCAGTCCTCGATGATACGGTCCACCTCGTCCTGCCCCGTGGTGTCCAGCCGCTGCCGCAGCTGGCTCAACTGATTGCGAATGCGCGTCAGGGGCGTGCGCAGATCGTGCGCGATGTTATCGGAGACCAGGCGCACACCCTGCATCAATGATCCGATCTGATCCAGCATCTGGTTCATCGCCCGAGCCAGCTCCCTCGGGTAACCGTGCTTTCCCGCTACCGTAAGGCGCTGGGAAAAGTTCCCGCGCACAATGCTCGAGAGTTCACTGTTCAGACGCTCAAAGCGGTGCAGCGTGGTCGCGGCGCTGAAAAAGCCGCCCACAATACCCAACAGCAGGGTGGCAATCATGGCTCTGAAAAGAGTATTGAAGACCAGGCCACCGCTGGCGATCGCATCGGCATAATTACGCGCGACCAGCGCGTCGACCCCGCCACCAAGCTGCGCCCGCCGGGCGAGGAAATCGACATCTACCGGTTCTCCCCAGTTCAGAAGCGCCAGCTGAAAGCCGAGCCAGCCACCGGAAAATTCACGGTAGCGCGGAGTCTGCGCCAGATCACCGGCAATCTTGTTACCCTCCCTGTCGACAATCAGGTAGTTGAAACGCCCTATGGTCGGCAGGTTGCGCTGATCCTCCAGATACTGCTCTACGCCCGGCAGCTGTTGCCCCGCGTACACAACTTGCAGGGTCTCAAGTTCATCGAGAATGGACGACCGAAGTTCACTGAAGTAGCCATAACTGAAATAGGCGTAAAGTACCGCCAGCAGCATAAACACCGTTGCACTGAGCGCAGTGACATACTTGGCGATATAGCGGAATGTCAGGCTCTTGACGACGTCCAGGAAGCGCATGATCGGCTAGCTCGCGCCCAGGGTGTATCCGGCACCGCGTACCGTGGTCAACAGCTGGGGCGAGAAATCGCGGTCGATTTTCTGCCGCAGGCGGGACACATGTACATCGATGACATTGGTCTGCGGATCGAAGTGATATCCCCACACGTGCTCCAGCAGCATGGCGCGGGTCACCACCTGCCCTTCATGGCGCATGAGATACTCCAGCAGCTTGTACTCGCGCGGCTGCAGACTGATCAATTCGCCCTTGCGCCGTACCTCCTGGCTGAGCAGGTCCATCTCCAGATCGGCGACCTGCAGGCGCGTCGCCACTTCGGCACCCACTTCCCGCGCGTGTCGCGCCAGAATCTCCAGTCGTGCCAGCAACTCGGCCATGGCAAACGGCTTTACGAGATAATCGTCGGCTCCACAGTGCAGACCCTGCACCCGGTCGTCGACACTACCCAGGGCACTCAAGAGCAGTACCGGTGTGCGCTGTCCTCCCTCACGCAGCGTGCGCAACAGGCCCAGCCCGTCGAGCCGTGGCAACATGCGGTCGACCACCAGCACATCGTGCTCGCCGCTGCGCGCAGCCGCGAGTCCTGACTCACCGTCAGCGCAGTGGGTACAGGCATGCCCCGCTTCCCGCAGTTCCGACACGATAAAATCGGCCACCGCGCGGTCATCCTCCACCAGCAGCACCTTCATCCACCCATCCCCTGCCTGATTGATTCGGCAATGTAGCACTGCCAGGCACGGCGGAACAATTTACAATCCGGTAATGCACGCGCGGTGCTAGACTCTCCGCGCCTTCAATTCAGCAGGAGCCGTCATGCCCGGACAGGAACCGATCGCCCCCCCTTCACTACTGCGCAGGCTCGCCGCCCTGTTGTATGACACCCTGCTGGTCATTCCGCTGATAGGCGTCACCGTTGCCGTGGCCAGCGCCGTGGAAATGTGGGTGCTCGGCATCGAGGAAGGCGTCGACTACTACCAGATGAATCCGCACATCGTGCAGCTGCTGAGCGTCTGCTGCGTGGCCGTCTTCTTTACGCTGTTCTGGCGCAAGGGAGGACAGACGCTGGGTATGCAGGCGTGGCGCATTAAACTGGTTGATGAGCAGGGCCAAACCCCCGGCACCGGTCGCTGCCTGCTGCGCTGCGCGGCCACGCTGGTCTCCCTGCTGCCTGCGGGTCTGGGCTATTGGTGGTGCCTGTTCGACAAACAGGGGCGCTACTGGCACGACTACCTCAGCGGTACCCGACTGCAGTTGCTGCCCAAGGCGAAAAAATAGTGCGTCAGAACAGGCTCAACGGGTTCGCAGGAGCAGCACCACACCCGCGCCAATACACAGCAGCACAGGTGCCAGCGCCGCATAGAGCGGCGAAAAGCCAAATACCAGACTGGCCGGGCCCAGCAGGTCTTCGCCGATCTGGAAGGCCACGCCAACGAGCACGCCAGCAAATATACGCAAGCCCAGGGTGCCATCTCGCAGCGGACCGAAAATAAACGCGATCGCTACCAGAACCAACCCTGCAATGGAGGCGGGCTGCAACAACTTGCGCCACATGGCGAGTTCAAAGTCATCGGCATCCAGGCCCTGCTGCTGCAGGTAGCGGCTATAACGCTGCAGATCAATCAGTGGAAGTCGTTCCGGGGAAACGACTTCCATGGTCAGTAATTGAGGTGTGATGCCGGTGTCCCAACGCAGGGTCTCGGCGCGCGCGCGGGTCGTCGCCCAACTGCTGAAATCCGTTTTTACCACGTCCTCCATTACCCAGTGGTCGCCGGCGAAGCGGGCACGCTGCGCGGCAAGTGACGACACCATGCGCCGACGCTCATCCAGTTGCACCAGCAACACCCCGCGCAGGGAGGTTTCACTCTCCACGGCATTGAAGTACAGGTAGGAATCGCCTTCGCGGTTCCAGATGCCGTAGCGGCCCGCGAGCCCGCCGGGCGCACTTTGCGCCAATGCACGCCGGCTCTCTGCCATTTGCTCGGCTGGCGGCGCCACCACTTCTCCCAGTGTGAATCCCGCCAGCGCCACCAACAGGGCGTACTTCATGACCACCACGACCAGACGCGCAATGGACACACCTGCACCACGCATGACAGTGAGCTCACTCGCCGTTGCCAGTTGCCCGAGGCCGACCAGGCTGCCGATCAGTGCCGCGGAGGGAATGAACTCATAGAGGCGACCGGGGATCGTCAATACGACATAGCGCGACATCTCCAGGAAGGTGTAGGTTTCGCTGAGGCTACCCGATTCGTCGATAAACACGGAAACCACGTCGATGCCCACGATGACCAGCAGCACCATGAAAATGGAGGCGAGCAGTGTCCGCCCGATGTACCAGTCAAGCAGGCGCATCGACGCCTCCCCGGGGGCGACGGCTGCGCAGGCGTCGATGCAGGGTGTCACCGTAAAGCAGCACCAGGGCGAGCGTAGCGTAGAGCAGATGCACGGCCCAGAACACCAGCGGGCCCGCGCCCTCCTCCATGGCCGAGCGGGCCTTGGTCAGCAAGACAAGGTAGATGAGGTACAGCGCGAAGGCCGGTGCCATCTTGATATAACGCCCGCGCCGGTGGTCCGTGCGGCTTAGGGCCAGGGCGATGATGGCCACGATGGGCACGGTAACCGGCAGTGACAGGCGCCAGTGCAGCGCAGCGCGCTCTTCCGCGACAGTCGATTCGAGCAGCGCCCGTGTGGGGCGGGCATCGACCCGCGGTACGCTGCGAATACCGCCCTCTGGTTCGGGAATGCGCTCGCCGAAGCGCTGAAACTCCACCACCTCATAGTCTAGCTCGCCCGGCTGCCCGCTGTAGCGGTAACCGTCGCGCAATTCCAGATAGCGCGCGCCGGTCTCGGCATCGAGGATAATTTCGCCCTCGGAGGCCACAGTGATCGTCAACCGGGTCCCTCCACCCGGTGCCGCCGACTGCTGCGATAGGAAAACAGAATGCATCACACCGCTGTCCGGGTCGATGCGTTCGGCATAGCTGACCACGCCGCTTGACTTGCGGTTCTGGAACCGGCCTGCAGCGAGAGTTTGCAAACCCTGGGAGGTTTCCGGGTCGTCCAGCAGCGCCGATGAGCGCGCCGCTCCCAGCGGTGTCACCAACAGGCTGAGCAGGGCGACCAATATCATCACCAGCAGGGCCGACACCAGCGTGTAGCCGGCCAGCCGCGTGGGGCTGACGCCACAGGCCGAAAGCACGACCATTTCGCTTTCCACATACAGCCTGCCGTAGGCCATCAAGATACCGAGGAACAGGCCCAGCGGGAGAATAAGTTCAAGGAAACCGGGCAGACGAAAGAACATCACCGGCAACAGAATATCGCCGGCGAGGTTGCCCACCGCTGCCTCGGCAAGATACTTGACGAAGCGTCCACTGAAAATGATCACCAGCAGTGTAAAACTCACCGCAACAGTGTGTTGCAGAACATCGCGGGTCAAATACGCCAGGATTTTCATGCGGGCCCAGGTTGCAACTTGGCAGGCACCTGATCGGAGCCACCACCAAAGGTTCAGTTTCTTCGCTGTACATCATACACTAGCGCTCTTTTCCCCGCCCACGAAAACTAGCAGGCAACGACGATGAGCACACTCACCTTTTCCACCGCCCGCGCCAGCGCGGACCCGGCCAAGAGCAAAACCCGCTGCGCCATTGTCGCGGTGTTCGGCAATGAGCTGTCCGCCACCGCGGAGGCCCTGGACAGCGCCGGCACGCTGCGCGCCGCTCTCAAACTCGGCGACTTCAAAGGCAAACCGGGGGAGACCCAGCTGCTGCCCGGAATCGGCAATGCCGAGCGTGTAATGCTGCTGGGCTGCGGCGAGCGCGCGAAGTTCAACCCAACGGTCGCGCGTGAAACTGTGCAGGGGCTGAGCAGCGCATTGAACGCCTGCAGCACAACCGAAGCGCTGCTGCACGCCGCCGATATGCTGAGCGATAACGTAGAGGGCGCCTGGCTGCTGGAGCTGGTCGCGCGCACCATCACCGTTGGCAGTTACCGCTATACACGTACCCTGTCCAAGCCCAAGGATCCCCTTGCGCTGAGAAAACTGGCCGTCAATCCCGGCAAGGGCCTGTCCAGCCAGCGGGCGCAGGCAGCGCTGGACCAGGGCGCAGCACTGGGCCGGGGCATCAACTATACCCGCGAACTGGGCAACCTCCCGGGCAACATCTGTACGCCGACGTATCTGGCCGGCGAGGCGCGCAAGCTGTCCCGCGGTAACAGTAAAGTCCGCACCCAGGTGTTGGAGGAAAAGAAAATGCGCGAGCTGGGTATGGGCTCACTGCTCTCGGTATCGGCCGGCAGCGACGAGCCCGCCAAGCTGATTGTCATCGAGTACCGTGGCGGCAAGTCGGGCAGCGCGCCCCAGGTACTGGTGGGCAAGGGAATCACCTTCGACTCAGGCGGCATTTCCATCAAACCCGGGGCAAAGATGGATGAGATGAAGTACGACATGTGCGGGGCGGCAAGTGTGCTGGGCACCCTGCAGGCAGTGATCGATATGGCACTGCCGTTGAATGTCACGGGCATTATCGCAGCTGCGGAGAACATGCCCAGCGGACGGGCTACCAAACCCGGCGATGTGGTCAAGAGCATGTCGGGGACCACCATCGAGATTCTCAATACCGATGCCGAAGGCCGCCTGGTCCTGTGCGACGCGCTCACCTTTGCCCGCCGTCTCAAGCCCGCCGCCGTCATCGACATCGCAACACTGACGGGCGCCTGTGTCGTGGCGCTGGGTTCGCATGCCTCGGCTGTCTACGCCAACAACGACGAGTTGGCCGAGCAGTTGCTGCATGCAGGGACAGTCACCCACGACCGCGGCTGGCGTATGCCACTGTGGGAGGACTACCGCAAGCAGCTCAACAGCAACTTCGCGGACCTCGCCAACATCGGCGGACCTGAGGGCGGATCGATAACCGCCGCCTGCTTCCTCGCCGCGTTTGCCGAGGACTACCCCTGGGCGCACCTGGACATCGCCGGCTCTGCCTGGAACAGTGCGCCCAAGGGTGCTACCGGACGTCCGGTGGCGATGCTCACCCGCTACCTGCAGGACAGGGCCGCAGGCTGACATGACCCGGGTCGGGTTCTACGTGATCCAGCAGGCCGGCGAGGCACGTCGCCTGCAGGTCGCCGCCCGCCTCGCCGACAAGGCGTTTCAGCGCGGACACCGCATCTACATCCACGCCCGCGACCAGGACCAGGCGCGGGCGCTGGATAACCTGCTATGGACATTTCGCCCAGGCAGTTTCCTGCCACACGGGCTGGCCGGGGATCCCGGCTCCGACCTCGTGGGGATCGGCTGGGGCGAAGAGCCTGCGGGGCACGATGACCTGCTGATCAACCTGCAGCTGCAGGTACCAGCATTTTTCGGCCGGTTCCACCGGGTCGCCGAAGTGGTGACCCAGGACGAAGCCAGTCTCGCGGCACTGCGGGAATCCTGGCGCTTTTACAAAGCACGAGGTTACCAGTTGGAAAAGCACGACCTCAGCGGCGTATAATCCAGCGCTTTTCGCACCCGGACAGCTGACGCGATGGACAAGACCTTCCAACCTGCCGCAATAGAATCCCGCTGGTACGACCACTGGGAGCAACAGGGGTATTTCAAGCCCAGTGGCGGCGACCGCAGCTACAGCATCATGATCCCTCCGCCGAATGTCACCGGCAGCCTGCATATGGGTCACGGCTTCAACAACGCCATCATGGACTGCCTCGTACGCTACCACCGCATGTGCGGCGACAACACCCTGTGGCAGGTGGGCACCGACCACGCCGGTATCGCAACGCAAATGGTCGTGGAGCGGCAGCTGGCAGCGAGCGGTGTATCGCGCCACGATCTGGGCCGTGAGGCCTTCCTGAGTAAAGTCTGGGAGTGGAAGGGAGAGTCCGGCGGCAACATTACCCGCCAGATCCGCCGCCTCGGCTCCTCGGTCGACTGGAGCCGAGAACGGTTCACCATGGATCCCGGCCTCTCCGCCGCGGTCGGCGAGGTCTTTGTACAGCTGTATGATCAGGGCCTCATCTACCGCGGCAAACGCCTGGTGAACTGGGATCCGGTTTTCAACACCGCCATCTCCGATCTTGAGGTGCTGAATGAAGAAGAACAGGGTTCACTCTGGCATTTCCGCTATCCGCTGGAGGGCGAGGCAGGGCATCTGGTCGTCGCCACCACACGACCTGAAACCATGCTTGGCGACAGTGCGGTTGCCGTGCACCCCGAGGACCCACGCTACCAGCACCTGATCGGTAAACAGTTACGTCTGCCCGTGACCGGGCGCCTGGTTCCCATTATTGCCGACGACTATGTGGACCCGGCGTTCGGCTCCGGGTGTGTCAAAATCACGCCAGCACACGACTTCAATGACTATGAAGTCGGCAAGCGCCACAACCTGCCGCTGATCAATATTTTCGACCGCAACGCGCACGTGCTCGGCGAATTCACCGTACTCACCTTTGAGGGCTACGCCGCCCAGCACGGCGAGCAGGCACCCGCAGCATACGCAGGCATGGAGCGTTTCGAGGCGCGCAAGGCCATCGTAGCCGAGTTCGAAGCGCTGGGACTGCTGGAAAAAATCGAGCCACATACCCTCAAGGTACCTCGCGGTGACCGCTCTGGTGCCGTGGTGGAACCGTGGCTTACCGACCAGTGGTACGTCAAGGTGGCAGATCTGGCGAAGCCCGCCATCGCCGCCGTTGAGGACGGCCGCATTCAGTTTGTACCCAAGCAATACGAGAACATGTACTTCGCCTGGATGCGCGACATTCAGGACTGGTGTATCAGCCGACAGCTCTGGTGGGGACACCGCATTCCGGCCTGGTACGACACACACGGCAAGGTCTACGTTGGACGCAATGAAGACGAAGTCCGGGAAAAATACGCCCTGGACGCAGACACCGAGCTGTTGCAGGACGAGGACGTGTTGGATACCTGGTTCAGCTCGGCGCTGTGGACCTTCTCCACGCTGGGCTGGCCGGAGGATACCGAGGAACTGCGCACATTCCACCCCACCAACGTGCTGGTGACTGGATTCGATATCATCTTTTTCTGGGTGGCGCGGATGATCATGCTCACCCTGCATTTTATCAAACACCCGGACGGCAGCCCCCAGGTTCCCTTCAGGACGGTATATGTACACGGCCTGGTGCGCGACTCCCAGGGTCAGAAAATGTCCAAGTCCAAGGGCAACGTGCTGGACCCGATCGACCTGATCGACGGCATTGAGCTCGAGCCGCTGGTGGCCAAGCGCACCCAGGGCATGATGCAACCGCAGCTGGCGCGGAAGATTGAGCAGCAGACGCGCGCCGAGTTCCCCGAGGGCCTGGCCGCCTACGGCACTGATGCGCTGCGTTTCACCTTCTGCTCGCTGGCTTCCACCGGCCGGGACATCAAGTTCGATATAGGCCGCATTGAGGGCTATCGCAACTTCTGCAACAAGATCTGGAACGCAGCGCGCTACGTGCTGATGAACTGCGAGGAGCAGGACTGCGGTAGTGACGCGAGCCTGCCCTTGCAGCTCAGCCTCGCAGATCGCTGGATTGTCTCACGCCTGCAGGAGACAGCCGATGCGGTAGCGAACGCAATCAACCATTACCGCTTCGATCTCGCCAGCCAGGCGCTCTACGAGTTCATCTGGAACGAGTATTGCGACTGGTATCTGGAGCTGTCGAAGCCCGTGCTCTGGGACGAGCAAGCGGCGCCCGAGCAGCTGCGTGGGACGCGCCACACCCTGATCACCGTGCTGGAGACCTGGCTGCGATTGCTGCACCCCTTCATGCCATTTATCACTGAAGAGATATGGCAACGCGCTGCGCCACTGGCAGGCATTACCGGCCCCAGTATCATGCTGCAACCCTGGCCAGAGAGCGACGCCAGCGCCGTGGACAGTGCCGCGAATGCGGATATAGAATGGCTCAAAGCGGTTATTGTTGGCATTCGAAACATTCGTGGAGAGATGAACGTACCGCCGGGCCGGGGCTTGGCCCTGATGTGTCGCAACGGGAGCGAGCAGGACCGCGAGCGGCTGCAGGACAACGCCGGTTATCTGAAGAAACTCGCCCGGCTGGACAGCATTGAATGGCTGGATACCGATGCGCAGGCGCCGGTTGCAGCCACAGGACTGGTGGGGGAACTGGAACTTCTGGTGCCTCTCGCCGGGCTTATCGACCGCGATGCCGAACTGGCCAGGCTGGGCCGCGAGGTGGAGAAACTGGAGAAGGAGCGCGGCCGTCTGCAGGGCAAACTGGCCAACAGCAACTTCGTTGATCGGGCACCGCAGGACGTGGTCGACAAGGAACGGGAAAAACTGGCAGCGCTGGATCAGGCGCTGCACAAGCTGCGCGGGCAAGCCGATTACATCGCGCAGCTATAACGCACATACTCGGTGCAAGCATTCAGAACCCGTCGCAGACATGCGCCGGGAATAATAAAAAGTGGCAGGAAATACCGAGGAAAGGGGTATGAATGAACGTGTAAGTGGCACGGTTAAGTGGTTTAACAACGCCAAGGGGTTCGGCTTTATAACCCGCGAGGAAGGCAGCGAAGACGTGTTCGTGCACTTCCGCTCGATTCAGGGCGATGGGTACCGCACTCTCAATGAAGGTCAGACTGTAGAGTTCAGCCTGGTTGAGGGCCCCAAGGGCCTGCAGGCCGAGGACGTACAGAAACTCTGAATTGCAAGGGCTGTCGCTCACGGCCAAACGCAATGCTTCCGGTTTAACCTGTCCCACACTGACCGCCCGCGGCGACAGCCGCCGCAGGGCAGTCCAATTGCGCCCGACTCTCCATCACAGGCGTCAACCCATTAACTGACGAGGAACACCATGCGCTTCATGTCCCAATTGATCATCACATTGCTCATTGCACTGGCGCTCTCCGCGCTGGCGGGCTCCCTGCTAGGTATTTCCTTCCCCGATCCCACCCTGCTGGTGTTGTTCGCGGTGGCCACCACGAGTTCCGCACTGCTGGGCGCACTGTGGCCGGTATCGGCAGCACAAGGCCCGCAGGCCGCAAACGGCAGGCAACAAAAACCAGCGCGAGCGTCCAGGCAATCCACCGGCAACCGGGAACAGGGCACGGTCAAATGGTTCAACAGCGCCAAGGGCTTCGGCTTCATCACCTGTGACGACGGTCGCGAAGTGTTTGTGCACTTTCGGTCAATTCGCGGCGAGGGCCGCCGGAGCCTGCGCGACGGGGAGCGCGTGGCCTTTCACACCGCCGCCAGCGACAAGGGCCCCCAGGCTGAGGATGTGGAACTGCTGGAACGGTCGCACTGAGGTGGTGGCAAACAGTCGTGGCCCACGCACCGAGCGCCGCTTCCGCGGCATGATCATGCCCACCGCGGCGCACCCGGCAATACGCCGTGTCCGCCGCCGCGGGAACCTGCCAAGTATTCATGGCAACAAGCTGTGGAAGTCCAGCTGCCTGCTGCTGGACTATCTACAGAAACACCCGCCGGCGCACGCCGCACGGGTGCTGGACGTCGGCTGCGGCTGGGGCATTGCCGGCATCTGGTGCGCTTCCAGACTGGGCAGTGACGTCACGTCGCTGGATGCCGACCCGGAAGTCTTCCCCTACCTTGAGGCAGTTGCCGCCCTGAACGGGGTCAGCACGCGTCACCAGGTAAAACGCTTCGAGCAGATCAGCACCCGTGAGCTGGCGCGTTATGACCTGTTGCTGGCTGCCGATGTGTGTTTCTGGGATGAACTGGTGCGCCCGGTTACCAATCTCGTCAATCGCGCGGTGAAGGCAGGCGTAAAAACCATTGTTATTGCCGACCCGGAGCGTTCGACGTTCCTCGACATGGCGCAAAGCTGCGTGGATCGACACTGTGCCGAACTTCTGCCCTGGCGCTGCCGGGGTAGTGTTGAAGCACGCGGTGCGCTTATGGTGATCGAAAACGCCTGATGGCTTCCGGGTCGAGGTAGCGGTAGGTCCGCTCGACACCGGTACTGGCAATCGGCGCACCGTCCTCCAGGCGCGGGCGAAATCGGGTTCTCAGCAGGCCACGGTAAAGCCGCATGGCGAAGCCCTTGTCGGCCTCGTCGTAGGCTTCAGTTTCGACATCCCGTGCCACACCCCGCTCATTGATGCTGAAACGGGCGCTGACCAGCACACCGCCCTCGCCCGGGTCGCGAAGAAACGCGCCATTATCCGGCAACTCCACCGGACTGCCGAACCACTCCTCAAGCAATGCCTGCTGACCAGTCGCCCGCAGGTGCGCTGCCACCGCACGGTAATCCTCCAGCGCATCGCCCTGTGCACCGTTCCACTGGCGCCAGTCAGCCAGTGCAAGCCAGGCGCGGGCACGCAGCGTCTCGTCACGCACATCCTGCGCTGCAATGAACTCAACCAACAGTTCCGTACCACGGCCCTCCGCCAGACGCTGGATGGTCGCCAGCCGCTGCTCGTAAATGTCCAACTCCTGCAGCGGCTCCTGACGAAACCCGAAGTTCAGTGCGCTGTCGCTGCGAGTAGAAAAAGCCTCGGGACGTGCCTGGGCCTGTATCAGGTACAGATTGCGCAGCTGGCTGTCGACAAGTGGCCAACGCTGCTCCGCAGGCGACGTGTCGCGGGCGGCGTTCAACAGCTGCTCGTTGCGCTCATAGAGTTGCACCAGGCGCCGGTGGTCGCTGGCATCCAGCCCGCGCCGCAGGGCCTCGCGCTGCCAGCGAAAATACTCTGCCGCAGCACGCGCGTCGGGCTGTTCGCCCGCCCCTCCCAGCAGGCGGAAGTAGTAGTCATAGCGCGCATCCAGCGCGCGCCAGTCTCCCAGGCTGCGATGCACAGAAAACAACTCGCGAATCAACGGTAGCTGATTGTCACTGTACAGGCCCTCATTCACACGCAGTACATGCAGGGCGCGATTGTAGGCACGCGCCGCGCCGACGATATCCCCGGACCGGGACAGGCTGCGTCCCAGGTCGGCGAGTGGCTCCGTCAAACCCGGGGCATAAGGCCCCTGCTGCGTCTCCAGTGCATCCAGCCGCTGACGCTGCAGTGCCGCCGGCTCAGGACTGGTGACCGCATTAACATCCACACTGTGCGCGACCGGCGCCTCCTCCGGCCAGCTTTTGCCGGCGCGGATGAAATCATGGCCATAGCTCGCCCCGGGAGAGGCATTGACCGCAGCGAACGGCACTGCCCCGAGCAGCATCAGCACGCCACACAGCACACCTATCCATTCCCGGCCCACTGCAGATCCTTCCTGCCTCATCACCTACCTCGCTGCCACGCACGTCATACGGATCTCGCTAGAGCATCCGAATCAATGATGATATAACGGCTTCCACGCAGACACATCTTCCATCCGTTCTCAGCCGGCACACCGGAGACCACGATGAAACAGCTAGGTATTCTGGACGCGGCCTTCATCAACCTTGAACGGGGCAACACGCCGCAGCATATTGCCAGCCTCGGTATCTACGACCCTTCGACAGCACCGGGCGGCAAGGTTCGCTTCAAACAGGTCATTGCCACTTTTGAGCGCCGGCTGGACAACCAGCCGCTGTTCCGCACCCGGCTGGTACAGGTACCCGGCGGCCTGGATCGTCCCTACTGGGTCAAGGACGAACGCTTCGATGTCGAGTTCCACCTGCGGCATATTGCCTTACCCAGCCCGGGAGACTGGCGCCAGCTCTGTATCCAGGTTGCCCGCTTGCACTCCCGTCCGCTGGACATGTCCAAGCCGCTGTGGGAAGCGTACATCATCGAGGGACTGGATCGCATTCCGGGGCTCCCCAAGGGCAGTTTCGCGGTCATGATCAAGATCCATCACTCGCTGGTTGACGGCATGGGCGGCAACAGCATCGCGGCACTGATACACGACCTGGTGCCCTCCCCGGATCCTGGTGCCAGCCCCGAGCCGCTGCCCCGCCTGGTGGACATCACTCCCGGTATGGCGGAGTTGCTCTCCCGCGCTACCGTCAACGGTATCAAGAATGTTGCCGGTGTCATAAGTGGCGCAGCGAGCAACTCATTGAAACTGGCGCGCTACGCCGCGGGAGTGGTCAAGGGCGATTATCCCGGTCCGGACATGCAGGCCCCCAAAACCCGCTTTAACGCGCCGGTGAGTCCGCACCGGGTATTCACCGCCGCTGAATTCAAGCTGCAGGACTTCAAAGCGATCAAGGATGCCGCCGGCGTCAAGCTCAACGACGTCGCGCTGGCCGTGGTCGGCGGTGCCCTGCAACGCTATCTCGAACAGTGTGGAGAGGCGCCGGACGCCGCGCTATCCGCCGCGCTTCCCATCAACATGCGTGCCCGCCGGGCGTCGAGCGAAGATCACAATCAGGTCGGTTCGGTGTTCACCTGCCTGCACACCGACATCGCCGACCCCGCAGCCCAATTACAGGCCATTCACCACAGTTCACTGGATGCACAAAAAGCCGGCAGTGTCAGCCCGCTGGTCGACATGCTGAAACTGGCTGGCGTGTTGACCCCGGCCCTGACCCGCCCGGTCGCGAACTTCTGGGCACGCAATCATCTCTCCAGCTACCTGCCGGTGAACGTGTCGACCGTCGTCTCCAACGTCGCCGGGCCCGACCAGCCGCTGTACTGTGCGGGGGCGCGCCTCATGGACTACTACGGGCTGGGTGTACTCACACCCGGTATGGGCATCTTCCATATGGTGTTCAGCTATTGCGGCAAAGTGACCGTCTCGGTGCTCGCTGACCGCGCCATGCTGCCAGACCCGGAGCACTATCGTGATTGTCTGGAGGACGCCTATCAGGCACTGGCCGTCGCTGTAGTCCCTGCGACGAGACGCCAATCGTCACCACGCAAGCAAAAAAAACCCGCCAGGCGGCGGGTTTGAAACTGTCACTTGCTGGACCTGGATGGGCGTTTCCGTCGCTGAAAAAGGAAACGCTGATCACATGACAACAGGTTAGGTGGCCTCCCGATATATATCCAATGTATTTTTCTTATGTTTGTCATGAAAATGATTCATAATTGAGCGGTGGACACCCTCAATCTGCACAAAACCGATCTGAACCTGCTGGTGGCCCTGCACGCGCTGCTAGAGGAGCGCAGTGTATCGCGGGCGGCGGAACGCCTGCACATCACACAACCGGCCATGAGCAAGACCCTGAGTCGCCTGCGCACCCTGTTTGGCGATCCTCTGTTCACACGCAGTAACGGGGGTATGCAGCCCACTCCGCGCGCGCTGGAACTCGCGGGAGAACTCGGAGGCGTACTGGACGACATAAACAGGCTGGTGTCCGGCTCGCGCTTTGACCCCTACACCTACACCGGCGAGATTACCGTGGCTCTATCCGAGTATGTGGGTATCGCGCTGCTGCCAGAATTCATCCCGCGGCTGCATCGACTTGCCCCGCGGCTCTCCATACGTACTATCACACGCCTTGAGCACCAGCTTGAGGCGCTGGCGACCGGCAGCCTGGATTTCGCAATTCACATCGCTCAGTCGCACTACCCTGCCGACTACCGGGTGCAGCAACTGGTGAGCGCACCCACCGCGATTCTGGTGCGCGCAGGACACCCGCTGACCCGGGGTGAGATCAGCTGGGACCGGCTGGCCAGTTTTCCGCTGATCCGTGTCTATATACCCGACCTGGAGCAGGCCGAGCTGGCCCGCAGTTCGGATGCGTTCATGCGCGTGCGCAGTCCAACGCAGGGATCGCTGGAAACCTCGCACCTGATGACCGCGATGGAAGTGTTGCGCAGCACCGACTATTTCCTGCCCGGCCCGGCGTATGTTCTACAAAACACCCATATCACCAGCGGCATCGTTGCCCTGCCGACACCGCCGGGCAGCGATTACACGTTGAACTACACGCTGGTGGCGCACCGTCGCACGGATCAGTCACCCCTGCACCAGTGGCTATGGGAACAGATCACTGACACCATCACCGAACTGGAGACACGCGCGCCGGACGGCAGCGGCAGCGGTCCCGCTCTCTCCAGGCGGCCCGGACGGGCGCCGCAAACCCGCACTCGGAGGCCGCATGAGTAACAGCAAGCGTCGCGACATTCCGCTTTTCGCCACCCCGCTCATCGAGACCCACTGCCACCTCGACTACCTCGAACCGGAGGCACTGCAGGACACCCTGCTCCGCGCCCGCAGCGTCGGCGTTGAGCGCATCGTGACCATTGCCGTATCCGCCGCCAACCTGGACTGCGTGCTCGCGTTAACCCGCACGGCGCCCGATATCTGGGGCACCCAGGGGATTCATCCTCACGAGGCCGAGGGCTTCAATGCCGATGTGGCAACAAAGATTCGCGAGCAGGCACAGGACGCCAGGATCGTGGCGATTGGGGAAATCGGCCTGGATTATTACTACGACCACGCCGACCGGGGCGTGCAGCGACGGGTGTTTGCCGCACAGCTTGCCTTGGCCGCGGATCTGGACCTGCCGGTCGTTGTACATACCCGTGACGCCGATGAGGATACCCGCGCCATCCTCGCCGAGTACG
>CEOG01015141.1_pt1 | contig 26689 bp, 23 predicted proteins | sample 530301 | NCBI WGS metagenome assembly CEOG01 (sample SAMEA2619903, study PRJEB7988) | marine metagenome | biome: marine biome (ENVO:00000447); feature: surface water layer (ENVO:00002042); material: "saline water (ENVO:00002010), including plankton (ENVO:xxxxxxxx)" | depth 5 m | reverse complement strand
TCTGATGATTGGCGCGCGCCGCGGCGCGCCGCTCGCGGTCGGCTGGGGAGAGGGGGAAATGTATCTCGGCTCCGACGCCCTCGCGCTCGCGCCGCTCACGGTGCGCATTTCCTATCTGGAGGAGGACGACTGGGCCGTTCTCACCCGTGATGGCGCCACCTTCTATGACAAGGATCACAACAAGGTCGAACGCGCCATCAAGCAGACGCAGCTTTCCGGCGCGATGATCGGCAAGGGCAACCACCGCCATTTCATGATGAAGGAAATCGCCGAGCAGCCCGCCGTGATGGGGGAGACGCTGAATGCCTTCTTCAACCCGAAAAGCCGCACGATCACACTGCCCGACTTGCCGTTTGACTGGAATGAGCTGCCGAAAGTCACCATTGTCGCCTGCGGCACGTCCTTTTACGCCGGGATGATCGCCAAATACTGGTTTGAGGGGATTGCCGATCTGAATGTGGAAGTGGATATCGCCTCCGAATTCCGTTACCGCCACATGCCGCTCAAAAAAGGCGGCCTCGCGCTCTTTATCTCCCAGTCCGGCGAAACGGCGGATACCCTCGCCGCGCTGAAATACGCCAAGGCGAACGGCCAGCATATCGCCTCCATCGTCAATGTGGAGGAAAGCTCCATGGGCCGGGAATCGGATTTCGTCTTCCATACCCAGGCCGGACCGGAAATCGGCGTCGCCTCCACCAAGGCCTTCACCTGCCAGCTTGTGACGCTGGCCTGTATTGCCATTGACGCGGGCGTGAAGCGCGGCGTCATCAACCATGCGGAGGAAGCGCGGCTCTGCAAGGCGCTGGCCGAAGTCCCGGCGCGGGCGGCTGAAATCCTCGATAGCGACGAGAATATCAAGGCGCTTGCCAAAGCAATTTTCGAAGCCCGCGACGTGCTCTATATCGGTCGTGGCACGGGCTATCCCGTCGCCCTTGAAGGCGCGCTTAAATTAAAGGAAATCTCCTATATCCATGCGGAAGGATATGCGGCGGGGGAACTCAAGCACGGCCCCATCGCGCTGATTGACGAGCTGGTGCCGGTCATCGTGGTGGCGCCCAGCGATCCTTACTTTGAGAAGACGGCATCGAACATGCAGGAGGTGATGGCCCGCAATGCGCGGGTGATTTTCCTCTCCGACGCGGCGGGGATAAAGCAACTCGGCGATCGGGCGCTCGGCTCCATCGAGCTGCCCACCGTCGATCCGTTCGTCGCGCCCATTCTCTATGCGATCCCGGTGCAGATCCTCGCCTATCACGTCGCGGTCCTGAAAGGCACCGATGTCGATCAGCCGCGCAACCTCGCCAAATCCGTCACGGTGGAGTAGGGGTTACTCCCTGCATTCCGGCGGGGCGCTTGATTTCTGGCAGTCGATAAAATGGGACAGGCCGTCCATCGCCTTGTCCCAGAAACCTTTCGCGGCCTCCTCTGTTCCCTGAGGTGCGACAAGCCAGGCAAGGGAGAGCAAGAGACCCCCTATGATCATCCCCCAGATCGCCGTTGACAGCCATGACCGCATGCCAATCAAAAGCCAGCTTAGGAAACGCTGACCCGGTCCCCGCTTTTGCCCGACCAGCTTGTCAAGATCACGAACAGCCTGGCCGATTTCCTGATGCTTTTTTGCAAAATTGGTATCGGCTTCAGCAAGGGTTTTTTGCTCCGTCACTTCAAGGAAATGTTTGAGAACCTTTTCGCCCTCCGCTCTAAACTTGGCGAGGGCGGCGGTGTCGGCAGCAAGATTTTGTTGATAGTTTTTGAGGGTTTCGAGAATTTCAGCATCTGTCTTGCCGCTCGTTTTCAGGGACGCGGCCAGTTTTCGCTTTTCGGATTTATAGTAGAGATAGGCGAACTGCCCCGGAATGTCGTCGCTACCCGCAACAAGCCTGTCGTAAACCCAAGGCATTCGTCAAAAGCGCCCCCCAACGCCAGCATCTGTTCAGGCAGATCAGTCTTTTTCTGCGTTTGGCTCTGCTGTTTTCTCCGCATCGGCAGGCGGCCAGTCACTGATTCCTTTCACAGGGATATGTGCGCTGTCCTTGAACAGATCAAAGCGACTCATCTCCTTGAAAAGGGAGTCGCGCTGTTTTTCCGTAAGCTCTATAGATGCTGTATCCGACATCTCTTCCTCGTCATCGAATATAACCGCAGGTTATTTTACACCAGATGGCCGGTTTGGAATATAAAAAACATGTGCCGGGAAAAACCGACCCTGCGGGCGTCGTTCGTCCCTGTTGCGGCGCAACCGGTATATCAGATATGGGGAAGAACGCGTATTTTGACAACGCCCCGGCGCGGCTATTCCGCCGCAATGCGGGCGCCGCCGATGCCATTTTCCTCCACCTCATGGATATAATCGCGGGTCAGTGGCAGATCGGTCAGGCGTTTCGCCAGCTGGATCTGGAACACCATCAGGCCGCTGTTGCGGAACGACACCTCGCTCGCCGAGAGATAATAATCCCACATGCGGCAGAAACGGTCGTCATACATCTCCCGCACCTTGTCGATATTGGCGTGAAAACGCTGCCGCCAGGCGCGCAGCGTATCGGCATAATGTACGCGCAAAATCTCCACATCAGTGACATAGAGCCCGGCTTTTTCGATAGCGGGCATCACCTGCGACAGCGACGGGATATAGCCGCCGGGAAAGATGTATTTTTCGATCCATGCATTGGTGGGCGCAGGCACATCTGCGGCGCCGATACTATGCAGCAGCGCCACCCCGTCATCGGTGAGGATGTCCTTCACCTTGCGGAAAAATTTCCCGTAATGGGGCGCGCCCACATGTTCGAACATGCCGACGGAGACAATGCGGTCGAATTTCTCGCCGACATCGCGGTAATCGGTCAGGCGGTAATCAACCCGCTCGCCAAGGCCCATTTCCGCCGCTTTCTGCCGGGCGTAGGCATGCTGGTTCGTGGACAGGGTGACACCGGTGACCTTGACATCGGCATGTTCCGCCAGAAACCGCGCCATGCCGCCCCAGCCGCAGCCGATATCGAGCACTTTCTGCCCCGGTTTCAGCGCCAGCTTGGCCGCGATATGCGCCATTTTCTGTTGCTGCGCCTGATCGATGCTGTCTTCGGGCGCCTTGAAATAGGCGCAGGAATACTGCCGGTTCTTATCCAGAAACAGCTCGTAAAACTCATCGCCAAGATCGTAATGATGGGCGACATTGCGGCGTGACCGGCTCTTCGGGTTGAACTGTTTGAAGAACCAATAGAAACGATAGAGAAAATCCCCAAAACTGGCGAGGGGATGGCGCGACCCCCAGCCGAGATTGCGGGTAAACAGATCCAGCAGATCATAGATATCGCCGCCTTCAACACTGATATCCCCCTCCATATAGGCTTCGCCGAGATAGAGTTTGGGATAAAGCGCGAGCTTGTTTTCCACCGCCTTTGAATGCAGGCGCAGGGTGAGGGCGGGTCCGTCCGTCCGGCCCTTGAAATAATGCTCCTTGCCGTCCGCATCGAAAACCGTCAGCGTACCCTGGGTGATGAGGCGTTTGAGCAGTTGCGACAACAGGAACATCCGAACTCCTTTCAGCGTGCGAGCCGAAGCAGATGGTCTCCGGTTATCCGAAATGACCGGAGGCGTCGAACGGGAGGGCTGTCAAACGTCCCGGAAGGGGCGCCGTTGCGTTTAAATTTACCCGGGCAGCAACAGAATTGCGTGAACCGGAAGCAGCCTGCCGACGTCCGTCTTCAACTCATCCAAATTCAAACATTAGATAATTCTGGATCGTGATTCGCGCAAAATCAAGTCCCTTTTTCCGATGCCGGAGCGAAAAGGGGCCTGAAAACAGCGGTTTCTGGCAAAAGAGCGGCGGATCCGGACGGGGAAGATCAGTCGATCAGAGAAATGGCGCCAAGGATAAAGCGCACGTCTCCCGCTTCATCCAGAAGCGGACAGTCGACACTTTCAAATTCCTGGCCGGTGGCGCCCTGCACCGCGGCGAAGCCACAGCAGCGGCGGCAGCGACGACTTTCGACGACGCTGTCAAGATACGCGGCGAGACGGCGCAATTCCGGCAACGGGCTGCTGCGGGTGATGTCATGCCCGCGCAAGGAGACACCGATAAGCGTCACCACGCCTTCGCCGTTCAGGCGGCGCTGATAATGGCCCGGCGCGGCCACTTCATTCAGATAGAGGGACGGGGCAATGCTCCAGTGCTGCGTGATATCGAAATCGCTGCGGCGCGGCAGCGCGGGCTGATATCCGGCCCACCAGTCATACAGCCGCCGCACCGGCCGCGTGCGAAAATCATCTGCGGATGCCACCTCCAGACGGATGATTTTTCTGAAATTGTCCGACCGGGCCTCCTCCTCCACCTGTTCCATCATGCGCGCTCCCTCTGTTTTATGGCGCTGTTACGGCCCTATTTTTTATAAATATCTTCCGACGATGTTGCCTGTTTATGGGCGTTGAGACTCTGCGCCTCGATAAAAACGCGGCGGATGTCCGGAAACTCTGTCTTGATGCGCCGCTCAAGATCGCTGATCGTCTGCTCGACCTCGGCGGCGGTCAGGGTATCGGCGAAATCAAGGCTGAGGTTAACCAGAATATCCTTCGGTCCCAGATGCATGGTCAGCAGCTCATTGAGATTTTCGATCCGCGGATCGCGGGCGACCAGCGCGCGCACGCCCTCGCGCACCACGGGTCCCGCGCTCTCCCCGATCAACAGTCCCTTACATTCGATGGCGAGCAGCACGGCAACACTGGCGAGAATGGCCGCGATAACCACGGAGGCGACGCCATCCAGTTCCGGAATGCCAAGATACTGGGCAAGGAAAATCCCGATCAGCGCCGCAATCAGGCCCAGCATGGCCGCCGTATCCTCGAACAGGATGGTGAAGATGGTGGGGTCCTTGCTCTGGCGTACCGACTGCCAGATGCCGCGCTTGCCAATGCCGCGCTTGAATTCGATCCAGGCGACCGTCCAGGCCCAGCCTTCGAATATCATGGCAAGGCCCAGCACCACATAGTTCCATGTGGGATCGGTGATCGGCTCCGGATGGGCGATATGCTTGATCCCTTCGTACAGGGAAATCCCGGCGCCGAGCGCGAAAATCAGGATGGCGACGACAAAAGCCCAGAAATACAGCTCCATCCCGTAGCCGAACGGGTGAATCGCATCGGCCCGCTTTTCCGCGCGTTTGAGCCCGTGCAGCATGAGAATCTGATTGCCCGTATCGACCAGCGAATGCACGCCTTCGGACAACATCGCCGAAGAGCCGGTGAAAAAGGCGGCGGTGAATTTGGAAACGGCAATCAGGGAATTGCCGATCAGCGCCGCGTAGATAACCTTCTTGGAACCGCTCGCCATCTTTTTCCCCTCATCAACTTTTTTATCGGCGTCAATCTGATATTCACCAACTTCAATTGTAAAATCAAGCGGCCATTCGCGGGCAATGATTGACTATTGACCTTTCTGTCCTAAACTCCAAATCCCCCACAAGGGGAAAAGCCGGGGGCGGCAATCCGCTTCTCGCGTGCCTTTAATTCAGATATTTCAGACCACAGAAACCCAAGGAGGGCGTCATGCTCGACAAGACCACAAACCCGCTTAACCTGAAAGATCCCGATCTCCTCCGGATGCAGGGGCTTGTGGGCGGCAAGTGGTGCGATGCCGACAGCGGCGCGACCCTTGAGGTGACCAACCCGGCCACCGGGGAGGTGATCGGCACCGCCCCGAAAATGGGACAGGCGGAAACCCGCCGCGCCATTGAAGCGGCAAAGAAGGCGATGCCCGGATGGGCGGGTAAAACGGCCAAGGAACGGGCTGTCATTCTTCGTAAATGGCATGATCTGATGCTGGAAAATACGGATGATCTCGCCCGTATCATGACCATTGAAATGGGCAAGCCGCTGGCCGAGGCCAAGGGGGAGGTGGCCTATGGCGCGTCTTTCATCGAATGGTTCGCCGAAGAGGGCAAGCGCCTTTATGGCGACACCATCCCGGAGCATCAGAGCGACAAGCGGATCGTTGTCATCAAGCAGCCGATCGGCGTCACGGTCGCCATCACGCCGTGGAATTTCCCCATCGCCATGATCACGCGAAAGGCCGCGCCTGCGCTTGCTGCCGGTTGCCCGATGGTGATCAAGCCTGCGGAGCTGACGCCTTATTCCGCCTTCGCCATGGCGGTGCTGGCGGAACGGGCAGGGGTGCCTGCCGGAATTTTGAGTGTCGTAACGGGGGAATCCTCGGAAATCGGCGGTGAGATGACCTCCAACCCCATCGTTGCCAAGTTGACCTTCACCGGCTCCACCCGGGTTGGCAAGCTGCTGATGGAACAATGCGCCGCGACAGTCAAGAAAACCTCCATGGAGCTTGGCGGCAATGCGCCCTTCATCGTCTTCGATGACGCCAACCTTGATGAAGCGGTGGAGGCGGCCATCGCCTCCAAATACCGCAACTCGGGCCAGACCTGCGTCTGCGCCAACCGTCTCTATGTGCAGGAGGGCATCCATGACGCCTTTGTTGAAAAGCTTGCCGCACGGGTGAAGTCGCTCAAAGTCGGCAATGGCCTCGATGACGGGGTGATGCAGGGCCCGCTGATTACCGAGGCGGCGGTTGAGAAGGTGGAGGCGCATATTAAAGATGCCGTGCAGAAAGGCGCGAAAGTGATCGTCGGCGGCGAGCGTCACAAACTCGGCCACAGCTTTTTTGAACCCACCCTGCTGACCGGCGCGACGCAGGACATGATTGTCGCGCGGGAGGAAACCTTCGGACCCATGGCCCCCGTCTTCAAATTCAAGAACGAGGCGGAGGTCATCAGAATGGCCAATGATACGGAATTCGGCCTTGCCGCCTATCTCTGCGCGCGGGATATCGGCCGCATCTGGCGGGTCGGCGAGGCGCTGGAATATGGCATTGTCGGCATCAATACCGGCATCATCTCGACCGAGGTCGCGCCCTTCGGCGGGGTCAAGCAGTCCGGCATCGGACGCGAGGGATCAAAATATGGCATTGATGATTACCTCGAGATTAAATACATGTGTATCGGCGGCATCAACAGCTAACGACGTCCGCCAGGGGCTGCGCCAACCCGATGCCTGCCCGGCATCCGACCCAAGGGAAGTATAGAAGTGACATTTGATTACGATCTGTTTGTTATCGGCGCCGGGTCCGGCGGCGTTCGCGCCTCGCGCATTTCCTCCAGCCTCGGCGCCCGCGTGGCCATCGCCGAGGAGTATCGTGTCGGCGGCACCTGCGTCATTCGCGGCTGTGTGCCCAAAAAGCTGCTGGTCTATGCGAGCCATTTTTCCGAAGACTTCCACGACGCGGAAGGATATGGCTGGACGGTGGGCGAGACAACCCACTCCTGGCCGAAGCTGATCGCCAATAAGGATAAAGAGATCGACCGGCTGAACGGGATTTATCACAACATCCTGAAAAACAACAACGTAACGCTGTACAATGGCCGGGCGATGCTTCTTGATAAGAACACCGTCAAGGTCGGCGATCAGACCATTACGGCAAAATATATCCTGATCGCGACGGGCGGCACGCCGGTCATGCCCGACGTGCCGGGCATTGAACATGCCATTTCCTCGAACGAGGCGTTTCATCTGGAAAGCTTCCCCAAACGGGTGATCGTGGTTGGCGGCGGCTATATTGCCGTGGAATTCGCGGGTATTTTCAATGGTCTCGGCGCGGAGGTGACGCAGCTTTACCGCAGCACGCAAATTTTGCGCGGCTTCGATGACGATGTGCGGAATTTCCTTGCCGCCGAAATCCAGAAAAAAGGGATCCAGCTGCGCACCAATGCCAATCCGGCGAAAATCGAGAAAACCGATCGCGGATTGAAAGTCACACTGGAAGACGGCGATGTGCTGGAAGCCGATGCCATCATGTATGCCACGGGCCGCTCACCGAATACGAACGACATCGGCCTTGAGGAAGTGGGCGTTATGCTCAAAGAAAACGGCGCTGTCAGAGTGGCGCCGGATTCGCAGACATCGGTGGAGAATATCTATGCGGTCGGCGATGTGACGGACCGCATTGCGCTGACCCCCGTCGCCATTCACGAAGGCATGGCCTTCGCCGAGACGGTATTCGGCGGACGCCCGCGCGCAGCCGATCACGAAAATGTCCCCTCCGCCGTCTTTTCCCAGCCGCAGGTGGGCACCGTCGGGCTGACGGAGGCCGAGGCACGGGAGAAATTCGGCGCGGTGGATATCTACAAATCCCAGTTCCGGCCGATGAAGATGACACTGACCGGCGGGACGGAGCAGGCGTTTGTCAAGCTGATCGTCGATCCGAAATCGGACATTGTTGTCGGCGCGCATATCGTCGGCGGCGATGCGGCGGAAATCATTCAGGCCGTCGGCATTGCCCTTAAATGCAAGGCGACCAAGGCGCAGTTCGATGCCACCGTCGGCGTGCATCCGTCGCTGGCGGAGGAGATTGTCACCATGCGTGAGAAATATACCGGCGGCTGAGGGCGCCCCCCCTCGGCCAGGCCACAAAGCCCGATTTTTTGCGGAATCGGGTTAAAAATCATTGCTTAATGATTGCGAAATCACCAAAAGGCTGTAGATATAGTCATAAGAGACAGTCGAAATTTAAGGAAGAAAGAGATGCCTAAAAGCTGGACCCCCGATAGCTGGAGACAGAAACCCGTCCGCCAGCTGCCGACATATCCGGACATTCAGGCCCTTGAGGCGGTCGAGACGGAGCTGAAATCCTTTCCGCCGCTGGTATTTGCAGGTGAGGCGAGAAGCCTTAAGAAAAAGCTGGCGGATGTGGCCGCGGGCCGCGCGTTTCTGCTGCAGGGCGGCGATTGCGCCGAAAGCTTTGCCGAATTTAACCCCAACAACATCCGCGATACCTTCAAGGTGCTGCTGCAGATGGCGGTGGTGCTGACCTATGGCGCCAACTGCCCGATTGTGAAGGTCGGCCGTCTCGCCGGGCAATTCGCCAAGCCACGCTCCAGCGATACGGAAACAGTAGGCGGCGTCGAGTTGCCGAGCTATCGCGGCGATATCATCAACGGCTTCGAATTTGACGAAGCCTCCCGTATGCCGGATCCGCAGCGTATGCTGAAAGGCTATCTGCAGGCAGCCTCCACGCTCAACCTGCTGCGCGCCTTCGCGCAGGGCGGCTATGCCGATCTGCATCAGGTGCATAGCTGGAACATGGGCTTTGTCGCCAGCGGCCCGCAAGGAGAGCGCTATCAGGAAATGGCCGACCGCATTCATGACGCGCTCGCCTTCATGGAGGCCTGCGGCGTGACATCGATCAATACGCCGGAAATGGGACGGACGGATTTCTACACGTCACATGAGGCGCTGCTGCTACCCTACGAGCAGAGCCTGACCCGCGTCGACAGCACGTCGGGCGATTACTATGACACCTCCGCCCATATGCTGTGGATCGGTGACCGCACCCGCGACCCCGATGAAGCGCATGTGGAGTTCCTGCGCGGTGTCGCCAATCCGATCGGCGTGAAGGCCGGACCGAGCCAGACGGCGGACGGGCTGTTGAAACTCATGGATACGCTGAACCCGAAGAATGAGGCGGGCCGCATGACTGTCATCTGCCGCTTCGGCGCGGATAATGTCGAAAAGCACCTGCCGCAGCTCATCCGCCGGATCGAGCGGGAAGGGCGCACTGTTGTCTGGTCCTGCGATCCGATGCATGGCAACACCATCAAATCCTCGACCGGCTACAAGACCCGGCCGGTGGACCGCATCCTGACCGAAGTCCGTCAGTTCTTCGATGTGCATCAGGCCGAGGGCACCTATGCCGGCGGCGTGCATTTCGAAATGACCGGGCAGAATGTCACCGAATGTATCGGCGGCGCCTTCGAGGTCACGGAAGAGGGCCTCAGCGATCGTTATCATACGGCCTGCGATCCGCGCCTTAATGCCGATCAGGCGCTGGAACTGGCGTTCCTGATTTCTGAAATGATCAAGCAGGAAAGGAGCAACGGGGCCGCCATCGCCGCCGCCTCGTAACGCCCGACGGATATGAACAGCCAGAAGCCAGTTGACACGCGGGAGGCGGTAGATATGTCCATCGCCGACCATACGGACCAATATTTCAACAAGACCAAGCGCGTCATCGGGCAGTTCGGCAATAAGACCGTGACCTATGCCGTGTTCATGCGCCGGCCGGTGATTTTCTGCCCGCGCATCATGTTCGACTGGTTGAATGAAATTGCCGCGCTGCGTGGGGTGACATTCAATATCGAACCCTGCTTTGCCGAAGGCGACTGGGTTGGCGCCGGGGAACCGCTTGTCTATATCACCGGCAGTTTCTTCGATCTGGTCGATCTGGAAACGCTGTATCTACAGAAGCTTGGGGCGGCCTGCGTCGCCGCCTATAACGCCTATACCATGTGCAGCCATTTGCCGGGCACCAGCTTCCTCGCCATGGATGCGCGGCACTGCGCGGGCAGCGAAATGGCCGACATGATGGCCTATGCCGCCTCTGTCGGCAGCCGCGCGGCGCGGCGCGATCTCGGCGCAGTCGGCTTCATCGGCAACGCCAATAACGCCACGGCGCATTATTTCGACATCGACAAGGGACTTGGCACCATGCCGCACGCCCTCATTGGCTATGCGGGCAGCACCGTGCGCGCCGCCGAAATGTTCCATGAAAGCTTCCCCGATGATCCGCTGACCGTTCTTGTCGATTATTACGGCAAGGAAATCACCGATGCGCTGGCGGCCTGCGATCGCTTCCCCGACATGGCGGATTCGGGGATGCTATCCGTGCGCCTTGATACCCACGGCGGACGCTTTATCGAGGGGCTGGATCCGGCCACCTCCTACGCGGTGCTGGAACGGCATATGCCGCGCGGCATCCGTCAATACCGGTCCGAGCAGGAGCTGAAATGGCTGGTTGGCACCGGCGTTTCCGCCGCCGCCATCTATTCCATGCGCGAAAAGCTGGACGAGGCCGGATACCGCAAGGTGAAGATCGTCGCCTCCTCAGGCTTCTCGCCGGAGAAATGCCGTATTATGGGCAATATGAAGGCCCCCATCGACGTGGTCGGTACCGGCAGCTTCCTGCCGGAAATCTGGCAGGAAACCTACGCCACGGCGGATATCATCTCCTATGATGGCGCCCCGACGGTTAAGGTCGGCCGCGAATTCCTGCTGCGCAAGAGCAACGGCGTCGCCTGAAGAAAACCGCAAAGACGGTTTAAAATCGCGGCAATCCCCGTTAATAATGAAGGACGACTGACGGGGATCGCCTGTTGCGGAAAGGACGACCATGTATACGGCCATAAAAAACTCCTGGGCATTGCTGCTCGGGCTCGGCTTCTTGATGCTGGGCAATGGCCTGCAGGGCAGCCTTGTGGGGATCCGCGCCTCCCTGGAAGGTTTTCCGACCGCCGTCACCGGCCTTGTCATGTCCGGATATTACGCGGGCTTCCTGGTCGGCTCCCTGATTACGCCGAAAATTCTCGCCAACGTCGGCCATGTGCGGGTGTTTGCGGCGCTTGCCTCGCTCGCCTCTTCGGCGGCGCTGCTGTATGCGGTGTTTGTCGATCCCTTCGTCTGGGGCGTCATGCGGTTGCTGACGGGCTTCTCCTTCGCCGGTCTCTACATCGTCTGCGAAAGCTGGCTCAATGACGCGGCAACGAATGAGACGCGCGGCCAGCTTCTCTCCGTCTATATGATCATCATGATGGGCGGTATGGCCGTCGGACAGCTCTTCCTCAATATGGCCGACCCGGCGGGATATTCGCTGTTTATCTTTATCTCGGTGCTGGTCTCCATTGCCCTTATTCCCATGGCGCTGACGGCCAGTTCCGCGCCCAACTTTCAGGCCAGTACCCGCCTCAAGCTGAAGGAACTCTATAACATCTCGCCGCTTGGCGTGATCGGCATGTTTGCGCAGGGCATCACCGGCGGCGCCTTTTACGGCATGGCGGCGGTCTATGGCGGTAATATCGGCCTTTCCGTGGCGCAGATTTCCATCTTTATCAGCGTCATGATCCTGGGCGGGGTGCTTCTGCAATGGCCCATCGGGCGGCTGTCGGACCGTTTTGACCGGCGTATGGTGCTGATGATCACGACAATGCTGAGCGGCTTCGCCGCGCTGCTCGCCCTCTATGGTGGGGAGACGCAGAATTTTGTCCTGTTTCTCGCAGCGGCGGCGCTGTTCGGCGGCTTTTCCGTGCCGCTTTATTCCCTCTGCATCGCCCATACGAATGACCATCTCGACAGCTCGAAAATGGTGGCGGCGTCGAGCGGCCTGATCATGATGAACGGTGTCGGCGCCATCTTCGGCCCGATCATTGTCGGTCCGATGATGGGCATTCTCGGCAGCGCCTTCTTCTTCGGCTGGATCGCCTTTGGCCATATCGCCATCGGGCTGTTCGCCATCTACCGCATGAGCCGGGCGCCGAGTTCCCCCGCCGATACCCAGAGCGCCTTTGTCGCCATGCCGGTGCGTAACGCCAGCATGGTCGCCGTCCTGCATCCGGAGATCGATGAGTGGGCGGAAGAGGCCGACGAGGAGGAGGGCATCCGCACGGAAACGGAAGGCGAAACTCCCGAAATTCTCGATGACGGACCGGCGCTCGGCAACAACAATCCCTAATGGCCGGGTAAATCGTGCATTTTTCCCGTGAAATGATGCGGCAGATGCTTGCTGCCGGGCGCAAGGCGGGGTAGATATCCTTCATGACTGATCATTTGAAAATCGCGCTGGCGCAGGCCAACCCGACCCTTGGCAATATCGCCGGGAATGTGGCGCTCGCCCGCAGCTTTCGCGAGGAGGCGGAAGCCCTCGGCGCGGATATCATCGTCTATCCGGAACTGTTTCTGACCGGCTACCCGCCGGAGGATCTGGTCATGAAAGGCGCCTTTCAGCGGTCCGTTGCGCGCGCCATTGACGAGCTTGCCGAGCTGACACTCGATGGGGGGCCGGCCATGCTGATGACGGCCCCGGTGGTGGAGGCGGGCAAGCTTTATAACGCCGCGCTGCTGCTGGAGGCGGGCAAGATCACCGCGACCCGCTACAAGGCGAAACTGCCCAATTACGGCGTGTTCGATGAAATCCGTGTCTTTGAGCCCGGCCCGCTGCCGGGGCCGATGGCCTTTCGTGGTGTGCGCCTTGGCGTCATGATCTGCGAGGATATGTGGTTTCCGGACGTTGCCGAATGCCTGATGGAGACGGGGGCGGAAATGCTGATCGTGCCGAACGGCAGCCCCTATGATCATATGAAGTCCGATATCCGCCTCAACCACGCGGTGCAGCGGGTGACGGAGACGGGCCTGCCGCTCATCTATCTCAACCAGATCGGCGGTCAGGACGAGCTGGTCTTCGATGGCGCGTCCTTCGTGCTGAATGCCGACCGGTCATTGAAAGTCCAGATGGCGGGCTGGAAGGAAAGCCTGATCGTCACCGACTGGCGGCGTCAGGCAGACGGCGGCTGGGCCTGCGAGACGGAGGAAATCACCGATCCCGGCAACGCGATGGAGCGGATTTATCACGCCATGGTGCTGGGGCTGAAGGATTATGTGGAAAAGAACCGCTTTCCGGGCGTCGTCCTCGGCTTGTCGGGGGGCATTGACAGCGCGCTGAGCGCCGCCGTCGCGGTCGATGCGCTCGGCGCGGATCGGGTGCATTGCGTCATGATGCCCTCCAAATATACTTCAACAGAGAGCCTGGATGACGCGGCGGAATGCGCCAGACTGCTCGGCGCCCGGCTCGACACAATTTCCATTGTCCCCGGCGTCGACGCGTTCGAGGCGATGCTTAAAGACGCCTTCACGGGGCAGGAGCCGGATATTACGGAAGAAAATATCCAATCGCGCCTACGCGGCGTGACGCTGATGGCACTGTCCAATAAATTCGGCAAGATGGTGCTGACGACCGGCAACAAATCGGAAATGTCGGTCGGTTATGCAACGCTCTATGGCGATATGTGCGGCGGCTATTCGGTGCTGAAGGATGTCTACAAGACAACGTGCTTTAAATTGTCGGAATGGCGCAACAAGAACCACAGCCCGCTGTTCAAGGGACCGGAGGGGCCCGTGATGCCGGAGAATGTCATCGTCAAGCCGCCAACGGCGGAACTGCGCGATAACCAGAAGGATGAGGACAGCCTGCCGCCCTATGATATACTGGATGGCATCCTCCGCGGGCTGGTGGAGGAAGAGAAGTCCGTCAGCGAACTGATTGCGGAAGGCTATGATCCGGCAACGGTCAGCCGCGTGCAGAACCTTCTTTATATCGCCGAGTACAAGCGTCGTCAGGCACCGCCCGGCGTCAAGATATCGACCCGCAGCTTCGGCCGCGACCGGCGCTATCCCATCACCAACGGCTTCCGGGACAAAAGATGACGACAAAATTCCGCTTTGCCCCGAGCCCGACCGGATATCTGCATGTCGGCAATGCCCGCCTCGCGCTGATCAACTGGCTGATGGCGAAAAAAACGGGCGGGGAGATGATCCTGCGCCTTGATGATACGGATATGGAACGCTCCACCGCTGAATATGCCTCGGCGATCGAGGAGGATTTGCAATGGCTCGGCCTTATCTGGTCAGACCTGAAGCGCCAGTCGGACAGGAGTGCGGCATACGAGGCGGCTTTTGTCAGGCTGAAAGAGGCGGGGCGACTCTATCCCTGCTACGAGACGGCGGAGGAGCTGGAATACCGCCGCAAGCGACAGCTCGCCCGCAAGCAGCCGCCCATCTATGACCGCGCCGCGCTCAAACTGACTGAGGCCGAGAAAGCCAAACTGGAGGCCGAGGGGCGAAAACCCCACTGGCGCTTCCTGCTCGATCAAAGTTCCATCCGCTGGGACGATCTGGTGCGCGGCCCCGTCGAGGTGGATGGCGCCAGCATGTCGGACCCGGTACTGATCCGCTCCGACGGGCGGCCGCTCTATCATCTGCCGTCCGTTATTGATGATATCGACTTCGGCATCACCCATGTCATCCGCGGGGAGGATCATGTCAGCAATACCGCGCTGCATATCCAGATTTTCGCGGCGATGGGGGCAAGCGTTCCCGCCTTTGGTCATATCCCGCTGCTGACCGGGCCGGACGGCGGACCGCTTTCCAAACGGGAAGGCAGCGCGAGCCTCCGGGAAATGCGGGAAAATGGTATCGAGGCGATGACGCTGGTGAGCCTGCTCGCTCGCCTGGGGACGTCCGATAATGTGGAGATTTGCCATACTCTGGAGGAGATTACCGCCGGGTTCGATATCAGCCACTTCAGCCGCGCGGCGGCGAAGTTCGATCCCAATGAGCTGGCCAATCTCAATGCCAAGCTGCTGCATGGCCTTGACTGGGTAGAGGTGAAAGATCGCCTCGACCTGCCGGGCGCGGGCGAGGATTTCTGGCTCGCCGTGCGCGGTAATCTGACAAAGCTCGCCGATGCCAAAAGCTGGTGGCAGGTGGTGACAGGGCCCATCGAGCCGGTGATCGAGGATGCCGATTTCCTTAAAACTGCGGCGACGCTACTGCCGGAGGGGGACATCACAGCGGAAAGCTGGAAAATCTGGACGGCCGCGGTGAAAGAGAAAACCGGCGCGAAGGGCAAATCGCTGTTCCTGCCGCTTCGCCTCGCGCTCACCGGACAGCCGCACGGACCGGAGATGAACAATCTGTTGCCCCTGATCGGACGGGACCATATACTCGCGCGCCTGAATGGAAAGACCGCGTAAGTCCCGGAGAGCATCGTGACGCTTTATCTTTACAATACCGCCCACCGCCATAAAGAGGAATTCGTGCCCATGGTTCCGGGCAAGGTCGGGATGTATGTCTGCGGGCCGACCGTTTATGACTTTGCCCATATCGGCAATGCGCGGCCGGTGGTGGTGTTCGATGTGCTGGCCCGGCTGCTGCGCCATCTTGGCTATGATCTCACCTATGTGCGCAATATCACCGATGTGGAAGACAAGATTATCGAGGCGGCGGCAAGGAACGGCGAGAGCATCGAGGCGCTGACCACCCGCACGACCGAGGCCTATCATGAGGATATGGCGGCGCTGAACGCCCTGCCGCCGGATCTGGAGCCGCGCGCGACCGAGCATATCGACGGCATGATCAGGATGATCGCCAAGCTGATCGAGAAGGGCCATGCCTATGAGGCGGAGGGCCATGTGCTGTTCGATGTCACCAGCATGGCCGACTATGGCAAGCTGTCCGGCCGTAACCGCGATGACATGATTGCCGGCGCGCGGGTGGAAGTCGCGCCGTATAAGAAAGACCCCGCCGATTTCGTTCTCTGGAAGCCGTCCAGCGATGACATGCCCGGTTGGGACAGCCCGTTTGGCCGGGGCCGTCCCGGCTGGCATATTGAATGCTCGGTCATGAGTGAGGCGACCCTTGGCATTACCTTCGATATCCATGGCGGCGGCCGCGACCTGATCTTCCCGCATCATGAGAATGAAGTGGCGCAAAGCTGCTGCGCCCATGACGGCGCGCCCTTTGCCCGCTATTGGGTGCATAACGGCTTCCTGATGGTGGAGGGCAAGAAAATGTCCAAATCCCTCGGCAATTTTTATACTGTCCGGGAATTGCTGGCCGATGCCCCGGGGGAAGCGCTGCGCCTTAACATGCTCTCAACCCACTACCGCCAGCCCCTTGACTGGACGGCCAAGGGGGTTGAGGCGGCAAAGGCCACACTGGATCGTCTTTATACGGCGCTGCAAAAGCTGGAGGATGTCGCGGCCGGTGAGATGACGCCCGCACCTGAAGTGCTGGCTGCGCTGGAAGATGACCTCAACACCCCACAGGCAATTGCCGCTCTCGCCGCTCTGGCGGGGAATGCCAACAAAGCGACGGAAGCGGCGGCGAAAGCGCGGATCAAGGGCCAATTGCTTGGCTCCGGCGCATTGCTTGGTCTATTGCAGCAATCGCCCGGAAGCTGGTTCAAGCAAGGGGAGTCGGGCGATCTGCCCGAAACGGAAATTGAAGCCCGGATCACGGCCCGGCTTGAGGCGCGAAAGGCGAGGGATTTTGCAAGGGCGGATGCAATCCGCGATGAACTTGCGGAAATGGGGGTTATCCTTGAGGATGGTCCCGGTGGAACGACATGGAAGAGGGCATAATGGCACGCGAGAGACTTTATCTGTTTGACACGACGCTGCGCGACGGAGCGCAGACGCAAGGGGTGGACTTCAGTGTCGAGGATAAGGCGAATATTGCGCGCGCGCTGGATACGCTCGGCATTGATTATATCGAGGGTGGCTGGCCCGGCGCCAATCCCGGCGACACCGCATTTTTCGCGGACCCGCCGAAGCTGAAACGCGCCACACTGACGGCCTTCGGCATGACCCGGCGCCCGGGGCGCAGCGTCTCCAACGATCCGGGTCTCAGCGAAATTCTGGACGCAAAAACCCCCGCCGTCTGTATCGTCGGCAAAAGCTCGGCCTTTCAGGTCGATGTCGCGCTCGGTATCCCGCTTGAAGAAAATATCGAGCTGATCGGCGACAGCATTGCGGAGATTGTCCGGCAGGGGCGGGAAGCGATGTATGACGCGGAGCATTTCTTCGACGGCTACAAATCCAACCCGGAATTCACGCTCAAATGTCTTATGGCGGCCTATGAGGCGGGCGCGCGCTGGGTGGTGCTGTGCGACACCAACGGCGGCACGCTGCCCGATGAGGTGGAACGCATCGTCAGTGAGATAGTGCAGCATATCCCGGGGGATCATCTCGGCATCCATACCCATAACGATACGGAAAATGCCGTCGCCAATACGCTGATGGCGGTCAAGGCGGGCGTGCGGCAGGTGCAGGGAACGCTCAACGGTCTTGGGGAGCGCTGCGGCAATGCCAACATCATTTCGCTGATCCCGTCGCTGGTGCTGAAGGAGCCCTTCAAATCCATCGTGGAGACAGGCATCACGGAGGAGAATCTGAAGCATCTGACGCCGGTCTCCCGCCTGCTCGATGAAATTCTCAACCGCGCCCCCAACCGGCATCAGCCCTATGTCGGTTCCTCCGCCTTTGCGCATAAGGGCGGGCTGCATGTCTCGGCGGTCGAGAAGGACCCGCGCACCTATGAACATGTGCCGCCGGAAGTGGTCGGCAATCAGCGGCATCTGCCGGTCTCCAACCAGGCCGGACGCTCCAACATCATCGCGCAGCTCCGCGATTTCGGCCTCGAAATTGATCCGAAAGACCCGAAGGTAGACCGTCTGCTGGAAGAGGTGAAGGAGCGGGAATTTGATGGTTTCTCCTATGACAGCGCGCTCGCCAGTTTCGAGCTGATGGCGCGGCGCCGTCTCGGCCAGATGCCGAAATATTTCGATGTGGAAAGCTTCCGTGTGCAGGTGGAGCGGCGCTATAACGCCAAGGGCGAGTTGCTGACCATTTCCGACGCCGTCGTCAAGATGCAGATCGGCGGGGAGCGGATCATGTCCGTGGGCGAGGGAAATGGCCCCGTCAATGCCCTCGACAGTGCGCTGCGCAAGGATCTTGGCAAATATTCAAGCTATATTGACGGGCTGAAGCTCGCCGATTTCAAGGTGCGTATCCTCTCCTCCGGGACCGAGGCCGTGACCCGCGTCCTGATCGAGAGTATTGACGAGACCAATCACCGCTGGTTCACGGTCGGTGTTTCGCCGAATATCGTCGATGCCTCCTTCGCGGCGCTGATCGACAGCATTAATTATAAGCTCTATCGCGCCGGCGCACCGGCGAGCGGCAAATAATCCCGTCCATGACAGACAGGGAAGAAACGCCGCAACCGGCGATTATCCTTATCGAGCCGCAGCTCGGTGAGAATATCGGCGCGGCGGCGCGCGCCATGCTGAATTTCGGCCTGACCGATATGCGGCTGGTGGCACCGCGCGACGGCTGGCCCAATGAGCGGGCCATCGCCATGGCCTCCCACGCCGATGAAGTGCTGGAAAGGGCGCGGATTTTTGCGACGACCGAGGAGGCCATCGCCGATCTCAACTATCTCTACGCCACCACGGCGCGCCGTCGCGATGTCATCAAGGAGGTGGCAACCCCCCGCGCGGCGGCAGCGGCCCTCCGCAGGGCCGATGGGGAAGGGGTGCGCTGCGGCATCCTGTTCGGCAAGGAAAGCGTCGGTCTTTCCAAGGCCGATGTGGCGCTGGCCGACAGTATTATCTCTGTGCCGCTCAACCCGGATTTCTCCTCCATCAATCTGGCGCAGGCGGTCCTGCTCGTCGCCTATGAATATTTTCAGGCAGGCGATGCGACGCCACCCGTCCGCATTCATCAGGAACAACGACGTGCCAACAAGGAAGAACTGACCCATCTGTTCGAGCGCATCGAGACGGAGCTGGAGGCGCGCGGCTATTTCGAGCCCATCCGCCACCGTCGCAAGACACTCTTGCGCAATATGCGGAATATGTTCCAGCGGCTCGGCCTTATGGAGTCGGATGTGCGCGCCTTTCAGGGTATCATCAAGGGGCTTGCCCTGCCCCGACGGGAGATCCGCGATGACGACCGCAAAAGGAACGATCAGACATGATGTCGCCAACCTTGGCGAGGTAACCCTGCATTATGCCGAGACGGGACCGGCGCAGGGGACGCTTGTCCTGCTGCTGCACGGGTTTCCGGAATTCTGGTATTGCTGGAAAGATATCCTGCCCGGTCTCGGCGAAACATATCACGCCATCGCGCCCGATATGCGGGGCTATAACCTCTCCGACAAGCCGGACGGGGTGGAGGCCTATCATATCCGCCATCTGATGCAGGATGTGCTCGATCTCGCCGATCATTTCAATGCCGAAAAATTCTACCTTGTCGCCCATGACTGGGGCGCGGCCATCGCCTATGCGGTGGCCATCGCGCACCCCGAGCGGCTGCAGGGCCTTGTGATCCTGAACGGCGCGCATCCCTGGATCTTCGCCGAGTTGCTGAACCGCCATGAAGGGCAGATTGCCAGCAGCCAGTATATCGCCGCCTTTCGCGACCCTGATATCGAGAAAGAGTTGCTGGCCAATGACGCCGACTGGCTGGTCGACTGGACCTTTCGCCCGCATCTGGAGCAGGGGCGGATGACGGACGCCGATATTGCCGCCTACCGCGCCGCCTGGGCCGAGCCGGGGGCGATGACGGCGATGCTGAATTATTACCGGGCGACACCGCTTAACCCTGCGACGGAGGAGACATTCGGCAAAGGCTCCGGCCTTGATCCGGCGCGCTTTATGGTTCATGTCCCGACCCTTGTCCTCTGGGGAGAGGCGGATGAAGCCCTGCAGGTTGCAAATCTGGAGGGGCTGGAAGATTTCATCCCCGATCTTCGCATTATCCGGTTGCCCGGCATCAGCCACTGGGTCACCCATGAGGCGCCTGAACGCGCCCTCGCGGAGATAAGCGCCTTTATCAACGCACAGGAAAGCGCAAAAAAGCGCGGGAAGGCTTGACAAGGGAGCGGGAGTTTCTATGATGCGCGCCTTGTGCAGGACTCGTCGGACTGCCTTTTTCCTGATAATTGAACTGGATAAAGTTATGAGCAAACGCATTCAAGCGAAATATAAAATTGACCGCCGCATGGGTGAAAACCTGTGGGGCCGCCCGAAAAGCCCGGTTAACCGCCGCGATTACGGACCCGGCCAGCATGGCCAGGGACGCCGCGGCAAACTCTCCGACTTCGGTATTCACCTGCGCGCCAAGCAGAAGCTGAAAGGCTATTACGGCAATATCACCGAAAAATCCTTCCGCCGTCTGTATGAAGAAGCCGTCCGCCTGAAGGGCGATACGTCCGAAAACCTCATCGGCCTGCTGGAACGTCGTCTCGACGCCGTTGTCTATCGCATGAAATTCGTGCCGACCGTTTTCGCATCCCGTCAGTTCGTCAACCATGGCCATGTTCTGGTCAACGGCCAGAAGGTTAATATCGCCTCCTACATGGTCAAGCCGGGCGATGTCGTTGAAGTCCGTCAGAAATCCAAGCAGCTCGCCCTCGTGCTCGAAGCTGCGGACAGCCCGGAACGGGACGTGCCGGAATATATCGAAGTCGATCACAAGGGCATGAAAGGCACCTTCAAAGCTGTGCCGAAGCTGGCCGATGTACCCTATCCGGTGATGATGGAACCGAACCTGATCGTCGAATATTACTCCCGCTAATCCTCGGGAAACCAATCAAAAAAGCCGGTGGCGAAAGTCCCCGGCTTTTTTTATTGCTCTTGCGCAAAAAACCTTACAGCCCGCCGTCGCGCTTTTCCGCCTCGATGGATTTCTTCACCCTTCTGTAATCAAAAACGCCGACAATAAGGGCGAGGGCGGCAAGCGGCAGCAGTGCCCAGCCGAGCAGTTGCAGCCAGTTGTCATCGATAAGCTGCAACAGCGCGACCGACCCCGCCGCCAGCCCCATCGCCGTCTTGATATAGGCCATCAGGGTGCGGCGGTTGGCAAGCTCTGTCCGGTGCACGGCAAGCTTGAAGGTATCAATATTGCGCCGCTCCCCGAGCTGCGTCCCGTCCTTGTTGTTCATACGGGAAAGCTAGCAGCAAAAAGCGGCGAAGAGCAAGAACGCTCTACGGTCTCAGGAAATATCCAGTGGTGGATTGATCAGAACGGCGCTTTCTTCCGCCCCGTTTTCAATCAGCACGCGGGAGCCGTGGATCTTGACCCGCTTTGAGGCCACCAGCCGAAGGGCGAGGGGATAGAGGCGATGCTCCTGCTCCAGTATCCGGGCGGCGAGGGCATCCGGCGTATCGTCCTGCAGGATCGGCACAACGGCCTGCGCGATGATCGGCCCGTCATCCATTTCCGGGCGCACATAATGCACCGTGCAGCCGGTGAAACGGGCGCCGCTTTCAATCGCCCGCTCATGCACATGCAGCCCCTTGAAGGCCGGCAGCAGCGACGGATGGATATTGAGAATACGATCACGCCAGCGGTTGACGAAATCCGCCGTCAGCAGCCGCATGAAACCGGCCAGGCAGATCAGATCGACCTTCACCGTCTCCAGATAACGGTTGATCTCCCCCTCGAACGCCGCGCGATCTGCAAAATCACGATGGTCGATGACCCGCGTCGCGATGCTGTGCTCGGCCGCAAATTTAAGGCCCGCCGCTTCCGGATTATTGGACAGGACGCTGACAACCTCTGCCGGAAATTCAGGATCGTTGCAGGCCCGCACCAGCGACTGCATGTTGGAGCCGCGGGACGAGATAAAAACCGCTACTTTCAGCTTTGCCACGTTTCTTCCAGCCCTGAAATGATGACCTGCGCCCCCGCATCTTCCCGCGGGACAAGCTCCCCGATGCGATAGATGGTTTCCCCGGCGGCGGAGAGCATTTTCTCCGCCTCTTCCGCGCGCTCGGCCGGGACAACGACAACCATACCCAGGCCGCAGTTGAAGGTGGTCGCGAGTTCCTTCGGCGTGATATTGCCAAGCTCCGCCAGCCATCCGAACAGCGGCGGCAAGGGCCAGCTGGTGGCGTCCAGACGGGCGGCAAGATGCTTTGGCAGGACGCGCGGAATATTCTCATACAGCCCACCGCCGGTGATATGGGAAAGGGCGATGATATGGCCCGCGCGGATCGCCTCAAGACAACTTTTCACATAAATGCGGGTCGGTTTGATCAGCGCCTCGCCCAGGGAGATATCAGCATCAAACGGGGCCGGGGCAGCATAATCGAGATTGAAATCGGCGACCAGACGACGGACCAGCGAAAACCCGTTGGAATGCAAGCCGGAGGAGGCGAGGCCGAGCAGGACTTGTCCCACTTCCAGATTGTCGGCCTTTAGCAGTTGGTCCCGCTCCACCGCGCCGACCGTAAATCCGGCGAGATCGTAATCGCCCTTGGCATACATGCCGGGCATTTCCGCCGTCTCTCCACCGATCAGGGCACAGCCTGCCTGGCGGCAGCCTTCGGCAATCCCGGCAATGATATCGCGCGCGGCCGCGACATCGAGGCCGCCGGTTGCAAAATAATCGAGAAACAGCAGCGGTTCCGCCCCCTGCACAACCAGATCATTGACGCACATGGCGACCAGATCAATGCCGACCGTCTCATGGCGATTCATGTCAATGGCGACTTTCAGCTTGGTGCCGACGCCATCGGTAGCGGAAACGAGGAGCGGGTCCGTGAAGCCTGCGGCGCGGGGATCGAAAAGCGCGCCAAAACCGCCAAGATCTGCGTCCGCTCCGGGTCTGCGGGTGGATGCAGCGAGGGGTTTGATAGCTTCGACAAGCGAGTTTCCTGCCACTATGTCGACGCCCGCGTCCTTGTAGCTGTAACTTTTTTTGGAGCTATCGGTATTCATAAGTTATGCTGCATCCGAGATTTAGGATTATGATTGGGTCAACATACTTTTTTTCCAGTGGTTTGCAATGACGGAAACACAGACAAAAACATTCTTTTCGCGCTTTTCTCGGCTGTTTTGCCTCATCCTCGCACTTGGTTGCCTGGCCGGGGCGCCCCGCGCCGTGCTGGCGGATGAGAATTTCTATGTCGTGCAGGATATTGCCGTCGATGAAACCGCCGCCTCCGCGGCCAAAGCGCGCACCGTCGCCGTCGCCAAAGGGCAGGAACGGGCCTTTGCGGCGCTGCTTCGCCGTCTGGTCCCCGCCAGCCACCATGATCGGCTGCCCGCCCTGTCGGAATCCGATATCACGCCGCTGGTCGCCTCTTTTCAGGTCGCCAACGAGCGCAGTTCAGCAAAGCGATATCTCGCCGATCTGACATTTGAGTTCAAGCGCGACGACATCCGGAGCCTGCTGCGCGCCGACCGGCTGCCCTTTTCAGAGGCTGTGGCGCGACCGATTCTTGTTCTTCCCGTCTATCAGGAAGACGGCCAGGCCAACCTGTGGGCCTACCCCAATCCCTGGCGCAGCGTGTGGGTGGATGTGATCGACTATGGCGTCCGTCCGCAGGCGCCGGACGCTCTCCGCGATGACTGGGCGCAACCTTTTGTCCAGCCGGTGCTGGTGCCCGCCGGGGATATCGCCGATATGCGGAGCATCGACGGTCAAAAGGCGCTGGCAATGGACCCGTCGGCAATCGATACGCTCAAACGCAATTATGATGTCTCCGCCGTGCATGTCATCAGTGTCACCCCCCGCAGCGCGCCGGATGGCACGCCGCTCCTTGACGTCAGCCATCAGCGCAGCGACCGGGAAGGCCCGGCCACGATGCGGGTTTTCCGCGGCACGGAAGATCACGAAATGCTGATGCAAAGCGTGGTTTTCAACCTGCTGGGCGAGCTGCAGGAAGAATGGAAAAGCCGCAATGTCCTTGATTTCGGCACCGAGACGACGCTTGCCGTAACAACGAAAATCCGTGATCTGCCGGGCTGGCTGACGCTGCAACGGCAGGTGGAGAGTCTCTCCAACGTCAGCGGCGTGAAAATCCGTGATCTGTCAGTGGAGGAGGCCTTCTGGAACATCACCTATATCGGCAGCATGGACCAGCTTGTCGCCGCGCTGGATCGGCGAAACCTTGCCCTGGTCGAGCATATGGGCTACTGGACGCTGGACCCGAAGTAAGTCATATAGAACATTGAAAAGACAGTATATATTGTTATCCGGACGTTACATTGAATATTCCCAACAGCCTTACGCTTCTCCGTATGTTACTGGTGCCCGTCATTGTCTGGCTGATTCTGGCGGAGCAGATGTATGCGGCGTTCCTCACCTTTTTGCTGGCGGGGTTGTCGGATGCGCTTGACGGGCTGATCGCGAAGCAGTTCAACCTTGTCACCCCGCTTGGCACCTATCTCGACCCGCTGGCCGACAAGATCCTGCTGGTGTCCATCTATGTTACCCTCGGTATTCAGGAAGACCTGCCGAGCTGGCTGGTCATTCTGGTGGTAAGCCGGGATTTTCTCATCATCGGCGGCATTATTTTTACATTCCTGCTGGAGCTGAACATCACGATCGTCCCCTCGAAGCTGAGCAAATTGAACACCTTCTGCCAGATTTTGCTCGCCGCCTTCGTCCTTGCCGACAAGGGGCTGGAGGCCGGGTTCAATGGCGCCATTGACCTGTTCGTCTATGTGGTGGCGGCAACCACGGTGCTGTCGGGCATCGCCTATACCTTACAATGGTTTCGGCAGAACAGCCATGAGACGGGGGCATCATGACCTTGAAACAACAAATGAAATTCTGGGGGATTGCGCTTGTCGCCTTCGTCCTGTTCCTGATCTTGCTGAGCGATATCCTGCTGCCCTTTGTTCTGGGCATGGGGGTTGCCTATTTTCTGGATCCGGTGGCTGACCGCCTCGAAGAGGCCGGGTTCAGCCGGACCGCCGCGACGGCAATTATCATCGGCCTGTTCCTGGTGCTGGTTAATCTGGCGCTGTTCCTGATTGTTCCGATTATCATTGATCAGGTGCTCGGCCTCATCGACAATATGCCGCGCTATTACGAGAACATCCGCAGTTTCCTGATGCCGCTTATTGACCGCTTCGTTGACCTTCCCGCCTGGCGCCAGAATGAGGAGTTCAACAATACGGTTGGTCAATATATCGGTGAAATGGCGAAGAAGCTGGCGACGCTGTCGGAAAATATCGTCGGCGGCGGGCTGGCCTTCGTTAATCTCATCACACTGCTGGTTATTTCCCCGGTCGTCGCCTTCTACCTGCTCAGGGACTGGGATCATATCGTGGAGCGGATTGATAGCTGGCTGCCGAAGAAACATGCGGAACAGATCCGCACGCTGGCGCGGCGGATTGATGACGTTCTTGCCGGTTTTGTGCGCGGCCAGTCCCTTGTCTGCCTGATTCTCGCCGCTTATTATGGTCTGGCGCTGATGCTGACCGGGCTCGAATTCGGCTTTCTCATCGGCATTATCACCGGTCTCATTTCCTTCATTCCCTTCGTCGGCGCGATCATCGGTTTTATTGCCTCCGTCGGCGTGGCGCTGATCCAGTTCTGGCCCGATTACATCATGATCGGCGCGGTTGTGATTATTTTCATTATCGGACAGGTTCTGGAAGGATATGTGCTTGTCCCCAATCTGGTCGGCGGCAAGGTGGGGCTGCATCCTGTCTGGGTGATGTTTGGCCTGCTGGCCGGCGGCAGCCTGTTCGGATTTGTCGGCGTGCTGATTGCCGTGCCCATGGCGGCGGTGATCGGCGTGCTCAGCCGCTTCGCCATCGAGCAGTATCTGCAAAGCCCTATCTATGGCGCGCCGCCGCCAGAAGGGCCGGGCGACGACAGCGCGAAAGAATAGCATGGCCGCCGCGCAAATTCCGATGGCTTTTCCCGTCCGGGCGGCGCAGGGGCGGGATGATTTCCTGGTCACCAGCAGCAATCGCGACGCGGTGGCCTGGATTGACCGCTGGCCGGACTGGCCTGCCAACATCCTGATCCTCACCGGTCCGCCCGGATGCGGCAAAAGCCATCTCGCCCATGTCTGGCAGACCGTCAGCGGCGCGGAAATCCTGTCTCCGGAAACACTCAATTCACTCGGAATAGAGGCGCTGACGATGCGCGCCGCACAGCCCCTTATCCTTGAGGATATGGATGAAATGATCGGCCGGGAAATCGAGGAAGAAACGATTTTCCACCTCTATAATCTCATCCAGGAGAAAGGCGGCAGCCTGCTGATCACCGCGAAAACCGCCCCCGCCGCCTGGCCCCTGGCATTGGCGGACCTCAAATCACGTCTCGGTACCATTGCGCTCGCGCGCATTGCCGAACCTGATGACGCGCTGTTCGCGGCGCTTCTGGTCAAACATTTTTCCGATCGCCAGCTTGCCGTACCCCCCGATGTCGTCCAATATATCGTTGAGCGGCTGGAACGTTCCTTCGCGGCGGCGGAACGCTTCGTCTCCCGCCT
>CEOG01037446.1_pt1 | contig 26979 bp, 12 predicted proteins | sample 530301 | NCBI WGS metagenome assembly CEOG01 (sample SAMEA2619903, study PRJEB7988) | marine metagenome | biome: marine biome (ENVO:00000447); feature: surface water layer (ENVO:00002042); material: "saline water (ENVO:00002010), including plankton (ENVO:xxxxxxxx)" | depth 5 m | reverse complement strand
GCTCCACAACAAAGAGCATTATTCTTATCTAAGAGATCTTTTGTTAGTGCTGGTAGCGGAGTCGATTTATCTAAAAGTGAAGGCTATTCAGTTTATGCTAAGGTTGTTCCTAGTGGTGATATTACAGGAACAGTAATAATAGCTCAACACAGAGAAGATCCAGCTCAATTTGTTCTTGGTTGTGATTATGATGGTAAATACTACATTAGATCTGACCACGCAATATCTGGAGTAAACACTGCTGTTTACGCTAAATCTAACAAATCCTTTGAAGATTACCAACATCCAGCACATATAGTTGGAGTATATGCATCTGGTGATTCAAGATTAAAAATATATGTTAATGGCGAAAAAGAAGGTGAGTCTCATGATTTCATAAGAGATAAAAAAAGAGGCTCAAATACTAATGTTGTATTAGGAAAAAGAGAACTTGGTATAGCAGAAAGAGGTTTTACCGGATGGGTTGATGAGGCAGGGGTTAGCTCTCAAAGTATTTCAAAAGAAAATATCAAGTCTTTCTACGACAATACATTTAACATTACTGATCTTATTTTTAATGCAAACGTAACCCCAACTGGTGAAAGTGGATTATCTGGAACGTCTTTTGGTGATACGGGTATAGACGCTCTTAATGATACCTATGTTGAATTTGTTGTAGACTCTGGTGTAGTTGGAGACCTCAACCCAACTGGAGCAAGAGGGGGTGCTTTTGATAAAGATCTATGGGGTCAAGAAAACTTTGCAATATCATCAGTTTTGACGTTTGACTTAACAGAAATTCCAACCAGATTTTACTCATTACAAGATTTGTCTATTGATGTTTGGGTTGAACATCTTACCAATCATCCAAGTGGTGCTGATCTATCTGCAAGATTAGTACACAAAGATAAGCATTTAGATGATAGAAACCTGATGTGGCACGCTTCTGGTGTATCAGTTCCTTCTGGTTCTAAGAGATTGATTCAATTTTCACACCCATTAAAACACTCACAACATTATAGAGGTGGTTCTAAGTCTTTTAGACAAGACTTTGATGACCATCAAATGGAACTTACTATTAAGTATCCTAAGACCAGCTTGCCTTATGATGCTAACTTTAAAATATTCTCTAGCAAGCTAAACTTTACTAGCTATGACACCCTAGCTTCATTCAATACAATTCAAGGTTTGGTGGAAAATGGAGTTGTTAAAGGTCACGGTGCTTTAGATATCGACGGAAATCTTGTCTCTCTTGCAACAGGCGATAGAAGCCTAACTTTATATTCACTTGGCGCTTCACCATTACCTTCAAGCACCACAATGAATATGTTCGTTGATGTTGGCACTGCTGACCAAACTCTAAACCTCATCTTGAATCATGACTTACAAACAGACATGGGTAGCAGCGCCGTAGCCATAATGTCTGGAAGAGGTTCTGTGTCCACAGACTACAATATGAACCTGTTCACCAAGGGCGGTTTGTTTGATAGGAGAATAACCCTTTTCCTTAAAACAAATGATCCAGTTTCAGCGTTTTCCCCAACGCTTCCTTTGGAAATAACTGGTACGGAACTGGCATACCCAAGAGACCAAAAGCTGTTGGACTTGTACTTGTTTGCTAGTACGGGTAATGGATCACCTTCTGGTGAAATGAATTTGGTTATGCCAAATATTATATCTGGGCCATTCTTTGATAAGAGACTTTTGTTTGTTGAGGGTAGACAACCTGTATCAGACATACCTTTATACATTCAGGTTAATGAATCTGGAATAAAAACTATACCACTTTATACAGCAGGCCCAGACGTTTACAATGGAAGTGGTATAATGAACTTATTTGTAAAACAAAAAACATATTTTGGAACTTCAAGTGTAAATGCGACACCTACGATAGTTGGTACTGGCCATATACCATTGTATATTCAAGGTCATGGGTTCTTGGGTTCAACAAGCACAACATCAACAAATTTTGTAATTCCTAACACTTTGGGTTCTGGAACCAACACAACAACACTTACTACAAGAGGGTATTTATAATGCCTATTAGATTTATAGACAGAGATGAACAATATAGATATCTAGAACCAGCGCCATTTATTAACATAAGTAAAAGTTATCAAAAACAAGGTGATGGTGAAATTGTAGGTTCTAGTTACTCAATAACATTAACTGGTAAGCTTCTTGCAACACAGGGTTCTCCATTTCACGAAGGTACGGATCACGCAAGAGACCAAACAACAAGTGGTTGGTGGAGTGGGTCAGTGAGTCCCGTTAGAGATGGAACCACTGAAAAGTACCCTCTTCATGGAACGTATGATGCTGCTGAAGATGAAACCACTATAATAGGTGAAGAAAAGTGGTACAAAGCATTACAATTTAAGCAAAAATTACTATCAAACTTATTCTCTAAAGAAAATGAAGGATTAAGAATTGAAGTTATTCCACCATCTGAAGATGGGGAAGGTGGTTTCATTGCATTTGTTAAATTTGAGAGTATTGATTTGCCCGGACACGCACCGGGAAATCCAAATATCATTGACTATACTATTAACCTAACTGCCGATTACTTGCTTGGCCCAGATGGTCAGATACTTGATCGTGATGATTGGGAATCTGGAAGTCAAGATGACAATCAAGGTTATAAAGGATGGTTAGTTTCATCTGCTAGTGAGTCTTATGACATAACAGAAGGTGATGCTAGTTCAATGGTGTATGATCGCAATTTAATGTATGGAAGAGGTTCAGGTACTGGTGCTGGTGAGTTAATGGCTCAAAGAAAAACATATATTCTAACCAGAACAATTAGTGCTACAGGTAAAAGTAAATGGAATAGAGAAACTCTTAAGGCAGATGGCCTAGAGGGTTTTGGTGATGCTACTGGAAATAGATTTGATCAAAAGTATGCTCATAATGGACGAGCTTGGCAACAAGCAAGAGGCTTCATTTATGATAAGATTACTTATGGATCTAACTATCTTTTTGGTACAGACAATTCAACTGCTACACGCAAGGGTGGAACTGAGTACGAAACTGACGAAGATTCTTCGGGTAAAAATAAACCACCAACTGGTGACAGTACAGCTACTAACCAGCCCAAAAATCCAGATGATATTCATTTGTTTGGTCTTAATCTGCCAGTACCTACTAATACTAACGATAAAGAGATAGATCAATACAAGGCGTACAACTATACAAGAACTCAACAAGCCGATGTTAGAGGCGGTAACTTTAGCGTAACAGAAACATGGACTCTTGCTCCCAAAAATATTAGAGCTTTAGAGTCTGTTGATTTTAGCATATCAGAAGACGCTAATAGTGGATTGGCAAGTGTTACTATTAATGGAACTATTGTTGGCCTTCTTGATAATGCTGATATGTGGAGCGATACTGATGTAACTGGTGTTGGAAAATCAACCAATCCAGACAGAGATCCTCTTAGGCCAGCAGATGTCGATGAAAATTTTGGTGGCGTAGATGGTGATGCTAGAGGATCAAAAGGAACTGGTGGGCCTGATCATGCAACAAAAAATGAACCAGTAAGTAAATACCATAATGCACTACGTCATTACCATTTAATATCACCGTTCATGGCTACAACGGCTCAAAAGTTGATGGATGATGTTCCAGAATATTCAGGGTTAACTATCAATCCTGTTCCAAGAGCCAAAACAGTAGCGCAACAAATTGGTACTGGAACTATCACTTATTCATTAACGTATGAACTTAAAAATAGAAATATAGTTCCTTATGTTCGCAATGAAATGTTCACGGTGAGTGAAACTTATCCGGGCCATGTTGCTGCCCAGCATGTAGTTCTTGGTAGAAGACTAGGGCCAGTGCTTCAAACTATAGGAACCCAAACCCAGTGGCAAAGAGACTTTAGTATTACATTAAACGTAGATGTTCACAGGGAAAATATATGCGTAGATTCTCATAATCAAATACAGCCAAATATTGGGGATGAGGATACATGTACAGGAACGGCTGGAACCAAACCAGCAACGAACGAAACCATACCTGACTCTAAAGATATGTATGATGGCAATTATAGATGGGTTGAAAATCCAAATTATGTGTCAGCTCAGGGAGGTGGCACACCCTTTACGTCTACAAGGGATATATCATTATCAAAACCCTCTGCTGGTATGACATATGTTAATGGAGCTGCGGGTGTTGGTTCAGCGGGAACTAAAACCTATGCTCTTAAAGAACAATCAACCGCTATAAAAGCTCTAATTGATTCTTTTAACCCATCCACTTATTACGAAAAGGGTGGATCGACTCCCAATATCACAAGGAAATCATATTCAAATGCTCCAAGCGAAAGCTGGAACCCAAAGACTGGAGAATACACCTACAATGTTAGTTGGGTTTATGAAATAAATGATCCTTGGCAATTCCCATCTACAGATTACTTAGCTGGGGCTAACGATGATTACCTAGTTCAAGACCAACCCGGAACGGAGATATAGAATGTCTTGCGGATTTGACCCAAATACATATCCTCCATCTAATGTTATTGTTCAACAGACCTTTATGGGTTTGTCGATTATGGATTTTAGTATCAATCTTGGTTTTAATTCTAATAGCTCTTCGCTATCTGTTAACCTAGTTAAAGATGATGCTAACTACCATACATGGTTGGATTTGAATGGTTGCAGGGACGCTGTTACTGAGGGTTATCACCCTTGGGATAAAGAAGCTTATCCTAAAGACCTTATTGCTCTTTATGGTGGAACTCCTCCTTATGCATTGCATAAACAAGATATAAGTGGAGACCTTCCTTATTTTCCACCACCGGGATCTCCAGTATATTTCAATTACTATAGCGGTGATAGTTTAACGGCTTCTTGTACTGGAGCTACCTATAGAGATTGTGAACCTGTTTTTAGTTTTCCCGGTATCTTAACTAAATATGAAAGGGCTTGGGGTTCTTCTGGAGAGACTTATAGCGTATCAATAACTGACCCAAGACAAATACTAGAAAATACAAAAATTATATTAGACGGATATGCTGGTAGAACAGCAACTGCTGATGCCCATTTTAATTTTGACTCCACTAGAGTATTTGATCAAGGTTGGAATGGATACTACAACATAATCAATGTTTATGGATACTATGAGAACCATAGGTTCCAGAATTCGGGAAAAACAAGTAGTGGTATGGTATGGTTTGCTCCCGGTTCAGGCCCAGTTGTAAATGAATATGGAGCAAATACTTTTAGGGGTATTTTACCAGCCATAGACTTCTTAATTAGCGGTACAAATAAAAACTATATAGAAGCAATGGAACCTTTTGGTGGCCCTATTTATTACAACGAAGATGTTAGACAAATAAAAACAAATCCTCCATTTGGATTGCAGAACAATCTTAGTACAGACATACCATACAACGTTCATAGATATGCTGTGGATCTAAGTGATCTATATAATCTTAGCGCTTATTGGAATACAAACCCAACAGCACCGGGGGTTTTACCAGATGATTTTAGAATATCTGGTGAAAGCATGTCTTTACTTCAACTTGTTCAGCAGGTGTGTGATCGAGCCGGATGTGATTTCTTTGTCTGGCTTTATGTGCCGAGACATCCCGCTATGAAATTCTGGAATACACACAGAAACTATTCTGGCATTATCAAAGTAACACCAATTCGGAAAGATTTAAATATTAGAACAGGTGTTCTTAAAGACGCATTTGATCAGTCTATAATGGTTCCTCCTAAAGGCCCGTGGGTAGACGCAGAAAAAAATTCAACTCTTGTAAGCGCTAATCTTGGGTATGAATTTACAGACCCAATTTCAGGGCAAATGTTGCTGGGCGCACCAAGAACAAGAGTTGTTGGCGTTACGCCATTAGGCGATTTTAAATATAGACGAGAACTTTTTTTCAACAAAGGCGACAAGGCATATTTATCAGGTGTTCCAAAAGAAAACGTTGATGACATCCTAAAGGAATTTCTTCCAAGCTCGGAAAATGATGGAGTTTCTATGCATTGGGCTAATTTTCCAAAGGATGAATTCTACGACAAGTCTGAAAGAGGTTGGAACCCCTATAGTGACACATCTCTTAAAGGTAGAGATAACAGACAAGACTTTCAGCAAAACCTACCATCAGTAAGTAATGATGATTACATGCCAGAAGCAGTTCCCTTTGATTATGGAAAAATGAATGCGGATGATAAGAGGCAAGTAGACCCATTTCAGCTTAATAGAGTTAATTCTAAGTGGACTGAAGATAACGTAAACTACGAAGGAGGATCTGGCCTTATAGATTTATTTCCATGTTGGGGATTTGAAACTTCTCAAGACTCTCTATTATCGCCAGAACTTAATGATATTATTGATAGAACCCAGAGAGGAAGTCCAATTAAGGGCTTTTTCTGGGATGATGATCCTTATAATGATTTTCATCCAACAGACGGCATATTTGGAACATTAGAATTTTATAATCCCGGTCTTGGTAAATGCGTAGCTATAAGAAACCCAGATGCTGATAAAGATGGTCAAGGAGAGACTTCAACTGAAGATGTTTTTGGTACTGAAATAAACTATACAGTAGGGCAAGAAATTCCCAATTTAGAAAACAAGCCTAAACTCTGTGAATGTAACTATCGTGCCGCTGTAGAAACTGGCAATCTTAGTGATCCATGCCTACTAAAGGGAGATCCAATACCGGGAAAATTCGTACCTTATTGTAAGCCATATAGAACGTGTAAAGATCATGAAGGAAACCTAATTGAAGGATTTCAAAATGATCTTGGTGAGGGAAATAAAATACACCTAACAGAATATGGTTGTACGCAAGGATGTTTTCAAAAAGATGATAATGATAAACCAACTGGCAATCCAATCGCAGCTTATTATATTGCGGATTTTGGCGATAAGAAAAAGGGCCAACGTGCTTCAAGCAGTGATGAAGCTTGGAAAAAAGCCGCTCCCGGTACAATAGGATCTGTAATTAAGATAGTTAAAAACGAGCAAGAATGTGTAGAATCTGGAAATTTATTAGACCCAACAGAAGAAAGAATATCTGCACCAATAGCCAGTGATGGTTTAACTCCAGAAACAGATCCAGACAAAGAAAATGAGTTTGAAAAATCTGGCGGCTTATACGACTCAAAATGCAAAGCGGTTTCGAGTAGAGAATTGTGTCTAAGTCATTGTAAAGATGCGAACGGATTGATGACAGATGAATTAAACGCAAAGGTATGTGAAGAGGACGGAGGAACATGGTTTGACGCTTTAACAGAAAACTGCGATGGATTCACAGATGAACTAACTGGCGAGGTTATACCAAAAGAAGAAAATCCCTCCCCCGGATACGCTAATGTAAGAGCAAGAGTAGCAAAAAATTCCAAAGATGAATTAATGCCTGTTCAACCTAGAACAGCAACAATACCAATTGACTTAAAACAAATAGGATTTGAAGGTGGGCCAAATGGTAATAGAAACTATGGCGCAGACGGGGCAAGAAATTGGTATTATGCGACAGTCTCAGAACTCAGACACGCCGCTGTAAGTAAAGACTCTTGGCTTTCTTATATTTCTGAATTAGGGCAATTCCTTCCTTGTCATATGTACTCTCTACTTCCAGACGAAACAAGCAAATGGAGGGAGTATTGTAAAGCGAAACATGCCCTTTTAATCAAAGGTGGTGCTAGTGAAACTGAATTGGCAGCAAAAGGAAACCTTCAAGGTATGGCTAAAGGAGATAAAAATGGCCTAGTAGTTACAGCCCGCACAAGAGCAGAATCTGGAAACCAAAAGAAAGGAGCAGCCAAAGCAGCCGGTGGATTCCCATGCGGCGAAGAAGTAGACAGAGGCGGTCTAACTGTATACGAGAAAACCTCCATGCAATTAGATATTGCGTACAAAAAAATACAAGAAGTCGCTACGCAATATTACGGCAGAAAGTATTTAATGCCACTCCCCTTTAATCCACCTACAAGTCACATATGCTCTAAGCCAACATTGAATAAAACGAAATGTGAAGAAGAAGGGTTTGATTGGGGGCCACATGGAATGATTAGTGATTGGTTTGCTAAGTATGGTGTTGGCTTTTGTGAAGGTGGCAATGGTCTTGAAGCAGATTTTGCAACCTGTAATGCTAATGGTGGTGTATGGCATGATCCAACAGAAGAAATAAATAAATGGGAAATTGTTGGTGCTGGATGGCCCGGAGTAGATAACCCTCTCTCCGATAAAAAAACAAACACTTCATACCCCCAAAATATGAATTTTTGGTCAGGAGATGGAAACTTAGAAGCATTTGTTCTATTTCCAGAAAATTCACTTTATAGGTTTGACGGTTTAGTTCACCCCTTAGACTTTAGATCATTAGACCCAGAGTCAACGGCACATTTACACAGTGACTTCTACGCTTCCAATAAAGGATTACGAGCTGTTAAAGTTCAAGTAGATCCTAAAACTCACTGGTTACCAATAAGAGCAAATTGGGAACTTCAAAATGAAAAGCAGTATTATAAATTCCAAGCTGGAGATGAAAATACAGAGGAAAAAGAAATAAATGTTGGTACAGATGAAGATGGTAACGATATTATACATAAGATAAAAGTACCTAAAAACTATGCCAAGGTAGGCCCAGAGGATAACCTGCAAGAGCTTAAGGGTATGAAAACCGTTGAAGAAGATGAGCAAAGACCTGTATTTATTAAAGCTGAGGATACCAAAGACTATAATACCTATGCGGCAATGAAACCATATGCTTTAATTACTTTACCGGCTGCTGTTCTATATGGAGAAGTAGATAGAGGTCACCTTAAAGAAGGCAGTGAAAATGAAATATGTATAGCCCTAGCGAGCTGTAAAAATTCAAATTGCCTAACAAGTGGGTGGTTAATGGGTCAAGACCCAGAAGGGATTACTAAACAGCAACTACAGAGAATGGCTAAAAATATAAAAAACATGCCTTTGTTAGCTCCAGACTTAGGTAGAGGTTCTATAACAGCGGCTGCTTTTAAACCTTGGCACGCAGCAGTTCCACAACAAAGTAAGCACTATAAATGGGGGCCGTGGGCTTTGGGAATACATTTTGGTAAGCCAGAGTTTCAAATAGATGAAGGCATTCATCCAGCGGTATATGGTGGAGAAGAAAGAATGTCTAATTTTGCGATGAACAAAGTAAAGATGGCATTAAGTAAGACGCAGAGATTTATAGAAAGTGGAAGCGTTACTTTAGCTGGTTTGCCAGCATACGCTTTTGGAAGCCAAATGCTTTTGAATATTAATGGCACAATAGAAGCTGGGCCATATGTTACAGATATGTCAGTAGCGATGGGAAGTAGTGGATTAACCACAACTTATAACTTCTCAACAACACGAAAGTTTGGTGATCTTAGTGAGATTTATGAAAATAAAGTTAAAGAGACTCAATCATCAATAATCGCAATGCGTAAACGCTATGAAGACGAAATGCAAAGAACCAGAAGAGGTAGGGATCAATACAGAAGCTAGAGAAATAAAATGCCAAAAGAAACACCAGAAGTAAACGATCAAAGAACACAAGACGAAAAAAATGACTTTAGTCATTTGATGATATCAAGTGCTAATTATGTTAATCCCGGCGTTGAAATGAGGGATTCAACTAATCAAACCATGAATTGGAATCAACATCCACAATATGGTAGCAGCACTATGACAACCAGTGATGCTAATGCTGCAACTGCAACTGGGCCAATAAACACCCATATGCAACAGTTTCCCAGCGACGAAGCTTGGCATAGAAGTGGTGGTATGTCTTTAGATGGTTTATTTGTTCCATATTCAACAAACTTTGTGGTTCAGAGTGATAAAGGTAGATTAGATAGTAGCAATATACCTTCTGCTATGTCTGCAATGGCCGCTTTTGAAAGACCTTATAGTAAAAAAACAGAAGATGGTGTAAAAGATACCATTCCTTGGTCAACAATGGGTCACGAAAGAGAATTAGGTAAAAACGCTCCAAGTCCTTCGTTTATTACATCTGCTTCACTTAATCCATTTGCTTCTGGTCATAACGTTAACTGGGTTAACAGAAACAGAACCATAACTAATCCAAGTATCGAAGAGGCTGGATATGCTTCTGATTCGGCTCCAATCAATAGAGCTTCTGAGGAGTCATTGGATACTGCCAGACCTGTTGGTTTAAGAGGGCCAATAGTTATATCTGGATGGGGTTATGATTCTACGACTGGACATCCGGTTCCAAACTTAAGACACGATGCTGATAATAGATACGATGAATGGGAAAGTTCTAATTACGGTAGACAGCGCTATGTACCAAGTCAATTGCAGGCGAAAACTAAGGGTGGTATGCAGCATGACTTTAAACACTTCTTGCCGCAACACATGCGAAGGCCAGATAAATGGAAAGTTGGCCCAGTTGATTTAAGGTGGGATCATCAAAGAAAAGTATGGGTTGGGGGTAAGCATAATGGTATTTATCTATCAAAAGCTGCTAAATGTATACTGCCAAAAGCTGGTTTAGATGGCAACAACTCATTTAATTTTGGCGTAGGTGGCAATGTTAATGCTCCCGGTAGATTGTATAGAAACCCATGTCCATCAAACGATTGTACTTACACTTCCTATTTTCCAACTAGTATGTACTATCCAGATATAGAAATATATGATCCAGAAGATCATAACTGGTGCGGTGCTTGTATGACAAGGGGTGATCTTACAGCGTGTAATGATTTTAAAGATGGATGCTCTCCTTTTTATGACGCTATTATAATAAGACCTGTTGATGAGATGGTAGGAAAACCTAATACTCTTACTGAATGTACTGATAAGTTTAGAAAAGTTCAGGGTGGTGCGCCCGGAATGAGAAGAGCTGGTAACCCTTGTCACGGTTGGGGTTCTAGCTATTTTGGTCAAAAAGAATCAATTAATGAAAAAATAGGTAAAGATGAGACATGGACACATCACGCTAAATCAATAATGTATGAAAAAGTATTTATTGAAAACCCGCTAGGTCAAGGGTTGATGGTAGGAGATGCTTTTTTTAGTTATGATACTGGTAAGAGAATAATATATGAATACCAAAGGTCTACAACTCCAAGTTGTGGAGCAGAAGCTGGAACTAAAATAACAGTAAAAGAATCCATACCTGTTCATATTATACTTCAGGCAGAATTTTACGGCATGGAGATTGTTACTCATGCAGGTTGTGATAGGGGTGAAATGGCCGCTTGTTCAAAGAAATTTTTCGCTCAAGGGTTTGCTACAGCAGAAGACTGTGGCCCAGATGACGATTATCCACAAACAGCAGGACTCTGATGGCAATAGGCGATCCGTGGGATTCATCATATAATCCCAACATATCAAATTTAAAGAATCAAATTACTGGCGAGCCAGTATGGAAACCAGACGCTTCTGATGAAGTGTCTCAAGATAGTCCTTTGACTATTAAGAACCGTAAAAGGGGTAGGTTTTGTACTGAAGGTTGTGGCTGTATAGATACTGGTTGTAGTAATTTAGGTGATGGAGAATGTAAACTACCTCCAGAAATAGCAGTCACCATACTAAGAGATCCTAGTGGAAGATATTCAGCTAGATCTGGAATAGCTGCCGGTGAAGGCGAAACAATACATCTAAAATATTCCAATGGTGCTTGGAGGGGTAGTAGATGTTGCTCTCATGATACAGATGGCCCACTGGAATATGCTTGCGATCCTTGTAAAGTTACCACCCTACCAAACGGCAAACCTTCAGAGTGCCATCATGCTAATAATAAATACAAACATATAAACGCTGAAGGTCAAGACAACGATACCTTTGAAACAAGAGATGAATTTAATCATAAAGAAGCTTTAAAAGGTGGAATGTGGCCTAGAAGAGGCGTAGATGCTTGGCTTAAACCAAGTGGTTATGATCAAAATCTACCAGATATAGAATCAGAAATGCTTCTTGAGGATGGCACAACAAAGAATGTGCAAACATGGTCTGATGAATATTCCCGTGTAAACATTAAATCTGTTGAAAAAACAATTCAGCTTGATAGCGACGGATATGTAGTTGGTTTTTCTATTACAAACGGTCACGAACCAACTGAAGATAGCGATTCAACTATTGAATATAGTACCGATGGATCAACTAAAACTGGGTGCATTGAAGATGGCGCTGTGCCAATAAAGAAAAGACCGTACTGTAGAGATTCAATTACTGGATATAGACTTCAACAGGTATGCTCTGATACGCAGTATAAAAACAAAACAGATTGTGAAGCGGCAGTTGATGATGATGGCAACAGAGTTGCAACTTGGCTTTACGACGATGAGGATACATGTATAGATGCGGGAAAATGTGAATCCCCAAATGTTGTAGGAAAAGGCGAAGATAAAAGTAGAAGCGATAGAGTCACTGAACATGGAACTCAAGAAGCCTGCGAAGCTAAGTTTGGAGATGGAGATCCGTCTTGTTTTGGTACAGATGGAAAGCCTGTAACTGGAAATAACCAAGAGACATGCGAAGCCAATGGTGGTATTTGGTATACAAACAAATTTTACCCCAACACATGGGTTACTTGGGAATATGAAAAAAGATCATGTTGCGGTGAAAGAATATTAGACCAATTCCATCCATACCACACGCCCCAAACCTCTGGTGGTGGAGACAACACAAGAAAAAGTAGTATATGTTTTACGCCTTATCAAGAGGTCATATTGTCTCCCTCTTTTACTAGTGGTTTTGTTGGCCCTAGTAGTCTAGCTGATGGAGGCTGTACTGGAATTACCAATCAGTCTGACAGATCTTGGTTTTGGCAAGATGTAGAAAGCTACTGGACTCTTCTTATTAGACCTTGTAATTTCTGGGGTTCGTGCCAAGAAGAAGGTAAGCCAAGACCAGACCCAGCAGATGTTATAGAAGGCCCAGATAATTATTGGGAAACCACATGCGGAGAAGAAGTACTACTCTATCTTCCTGTAGACCAATTTGTAAACTGCTCTAATTTTAATTTAACACTTAGTCAAGAATCTGGATTGAGATCTGGATGGCCTGAATCTTATGCTAGCTGGGATAGCAGAATGGGTAGTCATGGACATGGCAATCCTGTAGGCGACCAAACATTAAATGAAGGTTGGACTAATGTTGGTCAAGTTTCTACTCAGTTTGGAATACCCGGAGACGCTATAGAAAAAGACCAGTTTAACTGGTGGTGTGCGTACCCTGATGCTAACTTTGATGGCATTCCTGATGGTGGTGGTGGAACAGAGCATTGCAGTCAATACGTTTATTGGAATTCAGGCGCTCCTAGATCTTGGTTACAAAACGCAAAAGGTTTTGATAATTTCTATGGCTTTAATATGCAGCCACAGCCTTTCAAGGCAACGGAAGAAAAGCAAAACAGAGCAAAGCCAATGTATCAAGTTGGTCAAGATCATAAATACTGGCAAATGTGTGGTATATCAGCATTAACTGGTCATGGTGGTGGTGGTCATTGGTTCTGGGATATCGGGCCAGATTTTTTCTTTTACTATGATTTTGCAGCATGGGATGAAATTGGTTTCACCGGCCAACCCGGAGGGGCTAGACAGGGCTATGTTAAGTCTGGAGGTGTTTGTGAAGCAGCTTCTACTAAAGTAGAGAAATATATTAAATCTCATGTTGGTATGCTCGCAAGAGGAGATTGCGCTCGTAAAGATGGGTCAGCGCCATTATTGGTAGGCTGGCAAAATACAGAACCGGGACTGTGTCCTGATTATAGCGATTCTCCCAAAGACGAATGTGGTCAAAAGGGTACTTGCGTAAATGACGATGATACTTATAGTCAAGAAACCGAAGCAGATTGTGCAGCATCAGGAGGAAAATTTACAGCATGTGCAGAATGGGATGAAGGGTGTACCGTTGATGGAGAACGCGGGGGTATAAAAGTTCAAGTAGTTACTAACCCAGATGATGAACAAAAAGATTGGAAATACAGAGATGCAGTAAATAAAGCAGAGTGTGAAACAGAACAATCGGAAGGCGGCGCTGGTGGTAGATGGTTTGAAGGGTGTTTTTCTGTTGCAGACCCAAATGCAGACGAATGTCCAGACCTTCATCCTGTTCCAGAGGGGATACTTTCTGCTTTGCTAGGAGAAAGAGAGGGTTCCTGTAAATTCCAAAAAGATGAACAAGAAGTTGTTGAATCAGGTCTATCAGAAAGTGAATGTGAGGCAAAAAAACAAGAAGAAGGAGTAACTAATGTAGAATTTGCTCCAGATCAAATTGGTAGCTCAGATTCGTCTTATGATAAAAGGATTGGAAACGGTTTGGTCAAACTGCGTCCTTCCGGCCCAATGTCTACAGGTTTAGCAAATGTTGATGGTATATTAAATGGGAGAAGAAACGCCCCTTATGAGACTACTGAATTTGGACTTAAAAGAAACGGAAGGCTATCTAACGGCCAACAAGTTGGCCACTCCTTAAGCTATTGGCATGAAACGGGACTTTATCCAAGAGGCGAAATCGCTAGTTTTGTTAACGACTCTTGCATGGGTGTCTCTAGTGGAAAAAGAATAGAAGATGCAGCCAATACTAATCCAATAATGATAACCTCAAGAAATCATGGGTTAAGGGATGGAGATCTTGTTAACACATGGGGTGTTATGGGTAACTTTGGTGCAAACGTCATGAGCCAAGGTGAGTGGACTGAAACTCAGTGGGAAGATAAGCTATACAAAAAGTGTACCGGCCCTAGTTGCGATGAACCAACTTGGCCTAATTCTAGATGCCCACATGACACAAAGTGTATAAATACAGAAACTGGAGAAGAAGAAGAAAGTAAGTCTAACGATAAGTTTGGCTGTCTACAAGGAACTTGTAGCAAGACAAGAGCGGATGGTTCAAAGTGTACATCAGAGTCTTTTTGTACTGGGTCTGCCGAAAAATGTGCAGAAGAAGGAAACGATGAAAATTGTCCAGAAGGATTTACTCCCGATCCAAACGTTCCTCCCGGTGGAGAATGTAGGTGTGTAAATAAACTATGGGCAGGAGACGATGATGAACCACTAGGGTGTGAGGGCGAATGGAAAGGTGGGGAACATATGCAATTCCAAACCTTTTGTGATTACGATAAGTACTATGCCTGTTCTGGATCAGTTATTAAAGGCGAAGAACCTCCACCAGCAGACTTTTTTGTAGTACAAAATACAACCATTGATACATTTGATTTATATACATGCGATAAACATCCAGTAGATGGAAGAATTGCAAATAAAATCAATCTTGATACTACAGAATGTCCAGATGAATCTCCAAAAGTTTGCGTTCAAAATCCAGATATAGGCACATACGAAACAGTTGTAGAAAGCATTAAAAAATCCATTACGGTCAACCCAGCCGAGTCTGGGTTTGGAGTTCCAACGCTTACGGAATTTGTTCAAAAGTGTGTTACTTCAGCCGGTGAAGATGTTACTCAGGGCGTGGGTCAGAAATCAAAAGACACGTATAACGGGCATGAAGTTGATAATGCTCCACTAAGCGCTAGGTATACTTGTAACGGAACATCTGTAGCCTGCGAAGAAAAAGATTGTGTAGCTGTTGATTCAACTCACAGATGGATATCCTCAGAAAACCTTAAAGATGACCCATTAACTGAACTTGAAGAAGGTGAAGTTCAGTGTGGTAACTACGGTAGTTGCTCCATACTTGAAAATGAGGACTTTGTCGGTGATGCAATTACCCAAGAGGAATGCATACTTTTAGCTAAAACATATAAGGCGTATTATTCAGATAAGGAACCAGACCATAAAGACCAAAAGTATGTCAACATGTGTCTTGATACAGATGGTAATTCTGACTCTAGCGAGGAAATGGTTAGTGCATCAAGTGATCCTGATGAGCTAGAAAAAAGATGTAAAGAAAAACACTCTGGCTGTTTTGACATGGGTGGTCAAGAAAAGCTAGATTATCTTACCAATGAGCAAGAATGTGTAGATAATGGCGGTGAGTGGAAAGAGCCACAAATTCTTTTAGGCAACTATCATGAATGTGTAGACAAAGGATTAGCTAAAGAAAACAAATGGGAAGAAGCTATATCAAATTGCTGGTATCAAAATCAATGGAAGGGTTCCGCTAGTGTCACTTCATTGCAAGGAGGAGGAGGAACGGGTAGCAGCTTTGGAAAACCTTCTGTTGGCGTTTGGAGAGCTTGTCCATTTACTGGTCAATGGGTGCTTTATAACAACCAAGACGATATTGGCATAGAGGCTGGATATATTGGCCATCTTGGACAGGATGAAATTGATAGTAGATATAGGCTTGGCCTTGGTGGGCCGGGATACAAATGGGAAGACAGAGCAAATGACTATTGGGTTCAAATTGAACAGAAGGGTATTTGTCCTGTTTGCTGTGACCATTTCATGCCAACAAATCTTGTAGCAACACTTAGTGAACAAAGTAGTGAAATCCTTAACATAATTAATTGCGGTCTTGAAAAATGTACACATAACCCAAGCGTGGGCATGAAAGCCAAACATGATGGCTACTGTTGTGCCGATGACATTGGTCATTCATGTGACCTTACAGATGTTGCAAGATGTCAAAATGATGAAAACTGGAGAAAGTTTGGATTCTGCAAAGGTGAAGATGGTCAAGATATAAACTGTATTGGATGTGATATAGATGAAAAACACACTGATGGAAAACACAAGGGCAAAAACGAATGTGAAATACGTGGGGGAACATTTCAAGCAAGTTTGAATGGCCCAGAAGATTGCGACAAGCATGTTAGACAAAGAATAACTCCATACGGAACAACAAATTGCAGAAGATGCTCTGATGTTTATTCTTCTCAACACAAAGTTCCAATGATTGATGCTAGTCACCCAAATTCTCAAAATAACTACGAAGGTGAAACTTGTTGTCCAAATTGTGAGTGCTTATATAACCACCAAGACAAAAGCAAAGCTGGGTGTGGGGCAAAGTACATGGATTGTGAAACGGCTATATCATGTTTGCCAGATTGCGATTCATCAAATGAAGGTTTGAAAAAAACCCTCGGAGAACTAGAAGCTGTATGTAAAAAATATGATTTTGGCGGTAATGCAACATTATACAAATGGGAATTTGACCCATGTTCTTGTTTTCCCAATTTTGTCCCTTTGTCTTGTGAAGCTGAAGGTTTGGTTAGTGGGGGAGTAGATGATTCTTGTGAACAAAATGGAACCACTAGAGATGGTATCTCTGGACATGAGAACACAGGTGGTTGTTATGATGAAGACGGTAATTTAAACGAAAATAAGAAAAGATCAGATGGCGCTAGTGAATCAGATTGTTCTGCCGATGAAGAGTGGAGAGAAGGAGCTAGTGGTTGCCTTGCAAGAGAGGTTTCAACAGATGCTGACTCTACTTGTTACGACTTACCCAATTCCGTTAAGCCCGTAGGTACAACTTGTCCCGGTTTAGGAACAATAGATGTTCCAATGGAATTTGATGGAGTTGTTTGGAGATCTGATTGGGAATTAATGAATACCGTTGGTACACACCAATGTGATCTTGGGCAACATAGATTTAAATGGAGTAGCAATTGTACACCAGAAGGGCCAACAGATGGATATTGCGACCCTGTTGGAGGTTTTAGTTCAGGTGATGAACTTGTAGCTGTTAATGCAGATTGTGATGCTTGTGATTCAGCACAATATGGGGGGATAACTGGAGGAGTTCTTTTAGATCGTCTTGGGTGTAACCACAGAAATGCAAAACCGCCATCACTTCCAAAAGATGGGCATTTTATTAGGTTGGTAATGGGTTGTGGAGCTAGCATACCTTCCATAGATGCTTATGGAACAGGTCGTGTTATACAAGGTGGTTTTGATAATGCCTCAAGATATAACGATAATGGAATTGGTTTATGGGCAGAAATAACTAATTGTACATTCACTGATTTTCAAGGCTCAGAAAGTCAAAGAACTGACAGATCAATAATAATTTCTGGTTCTCCTCCATGTCCGGGTTCTTTCTGCAAAGTGATACCACCAGTAGCTGAAGGAGGCCCAACGCAAGAACAAAGAGTGTATAGCTTTGCTGGTTCTCCATGTATGAATACAACAAATTGTGGGCCAAGGGGTGCTTGCCACGCAGTCGAATGTTGTACTTATACAGGACAGGATTTTCCATTTCATGGTACTGGTATTTGGCATGGAGCTATCGCATGTTCTCAGGGGGGTGATATTGATCATATATGTAAGGCTTCTGGTTTTGATCCTCTTAATCATCCACCAGCAGAACAATTTGATGTCGCTTATGTTAAAGACGTAGATTCTGTAACTGGAGAAGCAACTCTTGTTGTTAGAACCTATCCTCCTACGTTTGGTGGTATTCATTGTGATTATCCAGAAGGAACCAATGTAAGTATTGGACTAGCGGAATTAGCTGATGCCGAGTTTGATACGTTTGGTGGTTTTGCTAGAGACAACAAATCAGCAAATCCCTATCTACCCGCAGGAGGTACAATATTAACTGAAGCAATACCTTATGGGGACAATCCTCCCACAAAAGACGGAGATAGAGGTAGAGGCTCCGGTGAATTTATGGAAATAAGGGTTGCTAATATAGCCCCTCTCGTTACTAAAAATCCTAGAAAAAATAGACACTTAAGAATCTATGATAGATCTAGAATAGTTCAAGGTAGTGTTGAAAAAGCTACATCTTTTGATGACATGAACATGAAGCTAACTTTAGATCTTCCGGGGCCATATGGATTAAAGCCTTGGCCTGTTGATCACCAAACACATTCAGACACTGGTACAAGAAAATGGCCTAAAGGAACTCCTCATTCCCCAATATCTGGAAGAGTAACACCCACAGAAAGTTTGATTATGGATAAATCATTATCCTTGAATCAACCCGGAAGAATTGGCCCTATTCCGACTATGGATAACTTGAATAGAATGTTTAGGTTTAAAGAGGTGGATACTGGTGGAGGAACAACCACTCCAATTCCAGAGATAATGCCAGTTGAACCAGTTATGATTAATGAATTTCATAATGTATACGAGTACGATGAAAACAATGGCTATTGCTTAGACTCAAACTACAAAACAAAAGATAGCTGTGAAACTGATGGCAAATCTTTTTGGGCGCCAAAATTCATGTATACAAAGGTTAAGACTGATTATGAGCATGATTTATCAGACGCAGAAAAGGTTGTAATAAGCGGAAGCGTAACTTATCCAGCAACCTGTAAGGGCGCAAGATTAGGATTTTGTAGCTGTAAAGATGGAACAAGTGATTGTGATAAAGATTTAAATATAAATGAATGTAATGCCGGAACTTGTATTGATACCCAACTTGGGCCTACTTCTAAATGGGTAAGAAAAAATCAAGATCCTAATGCAGATTTAATTACTACAGAACAAGAATGCATGACAGCCAGCGCAATGAAGCAACAACAAGGATCTACGGGCGATGGCATTAGTGAAAATAAAGTATCAATTCCACCATTAGTATTTAAGAAAACTGGTGAATGGATACAGGTTTACCCAGAGTCAACTGGCACTGTAAGTGAAGCCGGTACAGACGGAGAAGATACCGCAGGTGGTGGAGATGAGTTTATTTGCGAAAAAGTGTTTGGTGGAAAATGGGTTGTAGGCACAGTTAACGACGAAAGAAATAAAGATGGATCATATAAAGACCCCAATAACTTAGAACCAAAAGCCTTAAATAACAAGAATAAGGGTTTTACAGAAGGGTGTCCAGTTGGATGTAGATTAAATGGTTTTTATCTAAAAGACCCCTGCGAACCACCAAGCGAAGATAACCCAGAGGGACAATGCTTTGAATGTGTAGAAATCGTTACCGTAGACTCAGACGGAAATGAAACAAGGGAAGATAGATGTCCTCTTGGCCCCGCTGATGGAGCCTATGTTGCAAGGATGAGAGGATGTCAAAACTCAAAATACAACTCCAAAAAAGACTGCGAAGAAAATGGTTGGACTTGGTGGGGGCAGATACAAAGCCAACATGAGTTTGCCTTACATAATGAATTGCAAATAGTAACACACAACGCTTCTCAGCTAAAATACAATAAAGATGGCAAGCGCATGGCTCCAGCAGGAAGTCAAGACAAGCCGGATTGGATATATGACCTGTCACAATATCAACAAGACCTCACTTTAATAGATGATAAAGCTTCCTGTGAATCAGTTAGAGATGCTGAATGGGCATTAGTCGGCAATGACTTTCAATGCGTTAATTTGAGAAGATTGGACTTACATTTTCCTGAAGTTTTCTCTGGAGAAAATTCAGGAACTGCAACTTCGGCAAGAGTGTTCGACCTTTGCAATAAATCTGACAACTGTGAAGTGGTTGAAGACTTTAAGAGTTGTATGGATGTGAGTTCAGAAGTAGTTGGAGAATGTATCACGCTAGATGACAATAATCGACCCATACTGACTGACTTGAAAAAGAAAGATTGTAGTGGTGTCTTTATTGGCCCAGAAATAGCAACTGACAAACAAGGATGTCTTGAAAAACCATTGCAAGATGAATCGTTAGATTATGCAGCGGTTAATGATTTTGTATGTGTAGATATGCAAAACCAATTTTATAGCGGCGAACCAAAAACACCAAAAGAATGTACTGATATTGCAATGGGGACAGTTGCCCCGAAAGGCAAAGTTGTATCTTACGGAAAAGATGAAGACAAAGTTAATCCAGTTACAAAAATGAATATACTTGAAGAACTGTCTTCTCCCGCAGCTATAGCTATGGGAAGTGATGTTGGGATAGGAGCAGCTCCTAAAAACTTCAAGGGTGTTATATATGCTCCACAGGTAAAAACAGAAGGTGATTATTTACCTGAAAATAAAGATCATGATGAATATGCAGATCCTCACTGGAGAGCAGTTTGGAGTAGGCATGGTGGAGGATTCAACATTGTAGTTGGAAAACGAGCGCCAATAAATAATTGCAGGCAAGCTAATAGCAACAAGCCAGTTAACATGGACTTTTATTTAAGCTTTCCGCAGATATGCTGCAACGAAAGAGGGCCATTAATGTATCATGAATGTGGCGAACAATGTTATGATCATTATCAAGGGCCACATTTAGTACCAATGGAATTGGGTATAGGAATACATGGAGAATCAGTAATTCATGTAAATATCCATGAATAGCGAGGGAGATATGAAAGGTTTTTTTAAAGAGGAAGATGATGACGTTAACCCGTTGGCACAAAGATATCCTAAGAGAAGGCAACATAGGGTATTTTCATCGGATGTAAAAGAAGAAGAATACAAGGCTCCTGTAAGACCAGCGGAAACCCCTTGTGAGTGTCCATTTGCTGATGGGTCAAATGCAATAATGTGCAATAGGCATAAATGCATAAAGAGCAAGTCTCTTCATAACTTATGCAAAACCCGAATGGATTATTTTGACATGTGGGAAAAAGGAGAAGGCCCAATGCAAGACCCTATAAGTCAAATGCAATACCTTGAAAAGCCTGAAGACCCATTTTTTGCAAACAAAACCGTTGTTAAGAAGAATTCTAATGATCACACTTCAGAGTTTTTTATGGGAGATCCTGAAATACCAGTAGAGTCGAGAGGTTTAGGGGATACAATAGCCAAAATAACTAAAGCTACGGGTATAAAAAAGGTTACGAAGACTGTATTTGGAGCTATAAAAAAGGATTGTGGATGTAAGGAAAGGCAAAATAAGTTGAACAAACTATTTCCCTACAAAAAAGGGCAAGAGCCTAAAGGGAAAACAAAAGGCTTTTTCGAGTAATGGTGTATAATAATATAGAATTTAAGCTCTAAGGAGATTAAGAATAATGGCATCCATAAGTTTTTATGCTGGAAGTACAGCGATCAACAACCTATCAGGTTCTGGCTTGGGGTTTTTTGGTGGTTCTTTTGGCCAATCAGTACAACTAAACAGCTTTCAAGATACAACTTTTATTACCGATGGTAATGGTACTACTAATGGTGGTGCTGGTAATAACATGAAATATTCTACTGATACAACCTCATTTGCTGCGGGGGTTGTACCAGCCACTGGTCTATTGTGGATTCCTAACGAAAAGGCCAGTCTGAACATTAGATTTAGCAACGACAGTGCAGTTAGAACGCAAAATGTAAAGTTAAGAATTTTTGATAGAACTAATAAAGACCATCCAGCTAGTGGCGTTATCACTAGGGTTGCAGAATTGCTACATCCATCCTCCTCTTACTTAGTAGAAGGCTCTGGTGACAATACATGGTGGGGAAGTGCTTCTCACACAGGCTCAGATGCGCAAGGAACCTTTATTGGATCTAAAAACCCAAGCGGTAGACTTCCAGATGGAACTAATACCGTAGGCGGTAGTGGTATTTATGTTCCTTTAGCTAAATCTCCGGGGCCAAGCGGTTTTTATGCTGGTAATGGGTCGGCTAACACAGGGCAATACCATCAACATGACTGGTACGTTGGAATAACAGCATCCCCAGATAGTATTGGAAGCAAGACTCAATACGGTCTATATGTAGAGCTTGAATATCTGTAATCCCCTTATCGCTCTACGCGCCCCGTTAATGATGTTTTAGCGGGGCTTTTTTATTTGTTCCATATTAGAGCGCATCCACAGTAACATCCCCATTCTTTTGAGAAATCATAGGTGTTATGGGATTCGGAACTTACTATCTCTTCGTAAACCCTCTTTGAGTCATGATGCTCTTCTTCGGTATCATCAAGCAGAATATATTGACTTCCCCCTAACACATTACGGGATATTTCAAAGTCATTTATTACAGATTGTTTTTGATGATCCCCATCTAGAAAACAAAAGTCAAAAAGGCTGGTAGGATAATTCCTAACGGCCTCTTTTATTAGTTCAGTGTTTTTCTTTACTGAATCTGTGTTGTGTGTTAAAAGGTTATTGTCCACCCTGTGGTATTCCTCGGAGTTAGATACGTGAGGATGAACAATTACCTGTTTAACATTGTTTGAATCAATATCCACCAGTTTAGTAATATCAACAGTGACAACCAGTCCATCAGGTTCGTGTTCTTCAAAATATTTTTGAAAGACAGCAGTAGACTGACCAATATGCGTTCCTATTTCTAGGCAGTATTTTGGTCTAACATGGAGAAGAGAAGCATAAAGAGCATCTCTAAAATAACGATCTGGTTTGCCCGCTGGGGGAAATTTATTCGGTTTATTTATCATTCTTCTTTTTGGGTGTCTGGATTCCATTTTACCCAACCGCCATTGTTGAGCCAGTTACCCTCTTTATCTTTACGTTTGGGGAAGAGTCTTCCACCCTTCTTCATAACGCCGAAAGCCAGCTTAGCCCCACAATCCACACACTTCAGTTCATAGTATAGATTGTCTTCTACATTCCTAACTTGGAATCTAATGTTTTCGCTGCCGCATTTACCGCACTTGGTTTCTGCGAAAATTTCTTGAAAATTAGCAAGTTGCTGAAATACTTCAACTTGCGTATCGCCCTCAATCTCTACACTGACTGGGCCTTTTGTATATGTTACTTTCATGTTACCTCCAATTAACGTTATAACCCTTAATTTTATCAGGAATCGGACTACCGTTCTGATAAGTGTTTAATACTTTAATCATCTTTTTTGCACTATCTTTAGTGACATCGTTTATACTACCATAGGTGTTTTCTCCTATGTTAATAAAACCTAAGACATCAATATCTAATTGATTGCATCTATTGTCAATAAATTGAATTTGTTGTCCGCTGATCCTTTTGTCTGATTCATAGTCTCCAGAAGTTGGAGCCTTCTTAACAGATTCTTGAACGATGTTTACAATGTCTTTTTTGGCTAATTCTTCAGCAGCGAGACATCTTAGTTTTAGAGCCTTTCTTAAAGCTCTCCCCTCAGCCCTCGTGCTAGCAGTAGCAACAGGATGAGCGCAGAACAAATCATCGGTATTACCATGCCATACATCTGCTACTTCTTTGAACGTCCTCATCGTTCCACTGTTTAACCAGTTAAATGTTACCTTGAATATAACTGTGGCTCTTCCCGGCCCATCATTATCTGTTGCTGGAAAAACTTGTTCTGGCCCAGACTCTACAATATCTCCTAAGAGGAATTCCGCTACTCTGCGTAACCCAGCACATATTGGATTTCCATCAATCATTTCATTGCTATGAAAATGAGCCATGACGAAATCATTCCATTCGTCACTAAACATAGATGGTCTATTTTCTTCCCCAGAACCTTCTTCCACTAAAACTTCTTTTTGTGGTTCATCTTCAAGGTTTTCATCAAATACGTCAAAGAGTTCTTCTGGGTTTGGTATTTGCATTGTTACAAAATCTTCGTCTTTAGCCATGATAGCCTCCACAAGTTCAACTAAATCTTTTTTCTTTGCAGTGTTAGGAATAGCGCAATTATGCTCTTCCAAAATTTGCTTCAATTCTTTTATTGTTTTACTGTTATACGTCATAATTCAATTTCAATTAATCTTTTTGACACAGGGGGAAATTTCTTTTCTATCTTTTCTAGTTCTACAATAATACCATTCAGAGTGTCTCTCATGTTTTTCTGAGACAGGTTCCTGATGATATTTTTAACTCGAAGGATTACAAATCCTCTGTTAATAAGTAAACCGGCCTTTTGAGCGTCTGATCGAATATTTCTTTGAAGGCTTTCTTCGCCCCAGATTGGTAAAAAGTGAGCAGGGCCATCAATCTCAATAGCGGTTTTAAGGGACGGAACGAAAAGATCAACTTCTAGTTTATCATTCGCTACTAATCCACGTTTATGAAAGATAACTTCGTATCCAGCTTTTGTCAAGCCTTCGTGGATAAATTTTTCAATTTTTGAACCTTCTTTACTCGCTTTTCGGACGGCTTTAGCCGCTAATTGTCTGAGATTTGCCTTATCCGCATCAGACATTTCTGCCCATTGCTTCTTTGAAAGTTCTGAACGCCTTTTGCGTTCGTCGTCTTCCATTTCATCCCAATAATTAGCCATTCCATTACTGATGGCCACTTTTTCTGCTTCAGTTCTTTTCTTTCCTCTAGTTGGATGTTCATGCCTACCGCTGTTAATAGCTACAGTCTGAGCCGCACTTTTGTCTCTTAAAGGCACTCCTAAAGTGTTTAAAGCCCTTCGGATCTTATTTGGATACGTTTTTAATTCTTGCGCAATTTCATACGTACTTTTGTTTTGTATGGTATATTGCTCAATAATATACTCTTTGTACTTGTTTATAAATGCACTACTCATTTGTTATCCTCACTAATTCTTCTATGTTAAAATCACTAACTATACCATCAACATCTCTATTGCAATAATTTTTAATAGCAACTGCGTGATCCTTACTTCTGGCTATTAATTTTATTGCAGGGTCTGTAAAAGCTTGAATTGTATTTTCAAATTCCCTGCCGTGTCCTCTAGTCCATTCTAAGTCCCAAACGTAAAAGTACTTTTCTTTCGGGGCAAAACATTTTTTTAATGAAATTGCAGTAGAAATACTAGTAGCAAATAAAGAACCTCCGAAGTTCCATATTTCGCTCAGGGACATAAAGGAAAATTCTGGGTTTAACACGCTTGCTGTAGAATTTTCAAAAAAAACAACAAAGTCATCACGATTATCAGATAAATAATTATTTATATTCTTTATCAGATTAAAAGATAGTTGACTTGAGCTAGGCTCTGCTATCATAAAACCAATTTGTTTATTTTTTTGCATCTGCTTCTGCTTTATTGTTGATGTACCATTCCACGGTTTGTTTTATCCCCTCTTCTACTTCAACTGGTTTTATCTCTACATAATCTTTCATTCTGGTTGTATCAAGCAGTTTTTTCATTTGTCCATCAGGCTTTTCTGTATTCCAGAAAACTTCACCCTTGTATGATACTGCTTTTGATATATATTCTACCAGAGTTTTTATGCTAATGTCTTTGCCAGTTCCTATATTAAGTGGGGTAGATGGGTCATCGTATTTTTCTAAGGCTTGTATAATAGCGTCTGCTGCGTCATAAACATACATGAATTCTCTCATTGGAGCGCCTGTTCCCCAACACTCAACGGTGTCTTCTTCTTCGATAACTGCTTCTACAAATTTTCTTATCAAAGCTCCAACAACTTTAGTCCTGATTAAATTGAACGTGTCGTTTGGCCCGTACAGGTTTGTAACACACACTGTAGCTGCATTGAGTTCATATTGATCATTATATGCTTCTGCTGCAATTTGCAAAGTTCTTTTTGCTATACCATGCGCTCTGATTGTTTTGTTGGGAAGCCCATCCCAAAATGTTTCTTCACTTAACATATCCATTCCCGTATCTGGATATGCACATGATGTCATAATTGATAGAACCTTTTTTACACCAGCATACTCACATGCGTGATGAATATTTAATCCCATCACGGTATTTGAATAAAAAATATCGGCAGGATACATCCTGTTAAACTCTATTCCACCGTTGTATCCAGCGGCGTGAATACAAAAGTCAGGCTTTACCGTTGTTAAAAACTGAATAGTTGCATTTAAATCGTGAAGATTTACTTCTCTATGTCTAAGGATTATTGGCTCGCCGCCTTTGTCTTTGACCTTAGCAGCGATAGCTGAACCAAGAAAACCCTCGCCGCCAGTAATTAAAACTTTAGAACCTTTTATATCTATCATGAATACTGATGCCTTATTTGTAAAATTGGTGCTACCTTGATTAGCTCTTTAATACCTGTCTTCATGTCTACATCACACACAAAGCCCTCATCTTCTAATTTATTATAGCTAACCTCATAATCTCTTTGGTCAGCGTCTGTCCCGATTTCTTCGTAATGAACGAAGCAGTTTGTTTGCTCTTTTACATATTCTGCAAGTTCTCGCTTAGTCCAATTAAGATGATTAGCACCACAATTGTAAACTTTGTGATTCCAATTTTTCATGTTCTCTACGCCCATAGTAAAGGCTTTTGCCATGTCTCTAACATGAATAAATGTTCTGCGAAAATCTGCTTGGAAAATAGTAAGGATACCATTTGTCAAAGCCTGATAAACAAAATCGTTTACAAGCAAGTTCACCCGCATACATGGGCTAACACCAAACCC
>CEOG01011982.1_pt1 | contig 27112 bp, 27 predicted proteins | sample 530301 | NCBI WGS metagenome assembly CEOG01 (sample SAMEA2619903, study PRJEB7988) | marine metagenome | biome: marine biome (ENVO:00000447); feature: surface water layer (ENVO:00002042); material: "saline water (ENVO:00002010), including plankton (ENVO:xxxxxxxx)" | depth 5 m | reverse complement strand
GAACCGAGCCTGCGTTCCCTCGCCGCCGTGACGGTTCTCGGCACGTTCGGGACCGCGATTGCCCTGCTCATCTATTTCCGGCTGATCAACACGCTGGGCTCCATGAATGCGGCGAGCCAGAGCTATCTTCGCATGGGGGTCGGGGTCGTTCTCGGCATCCTGATCTTTGATGAGCAGCTTTCCTTCACCGTCGCGACCGGGGTTATTATCGCCATTCTCGGCGTTGCGCTGATCAATATCCCCGCACGGAAACCCTAGGAACAGCCGTTCTTCACCCTCTCGCGCGCAAGCTCCATATCCTCTGGCCGGTTGATATTGAAGAAAGGATCGCCGTTTCCGACAGGCCACTCCACTTCCAGACAGGGATAGCGTTCCGCGAAATCAAGCACTTTGCGTATCTGCTCATCCCGCAGGGCCATGCGCAAATCACGGGCAATCGCCAGGGGCCAGAGGGCGATCACAGGGTGTGCGCGGTCACCCGATCGGGCCATGACGATAGTTTCCTTGTCAACTATCTCATTCGACAACAACCGACGGACAAGATCGTCGGGAAGAAACGGCGTATCCGCAGGAACGCTCAGCATATGCCCCTCCGTGAGGCCCCTGCCCGCAAAATATTCAAGGCCCGTCAATATCCCGGCAAGCGGGCCAAGAAAGCCTCCTATGCAATCCGGGCGGATGGCAATCTCAGGGCTGAATACCGTGCCATCAGGATCATTCAGGTTCAGCAATATCTCTGTCGTTTGCGGACGCAGGCAGGCAAAAGTCCGCTCAAGCAGCGTCTGGCCGTCAAGTTCCAGCAAATACTTTCTGCCACCGCCCATGCGGCGTGACCGCCCGCCCGCCAGAATAACCGCCGGAATTGCGCCTTTCATGGCTTCATCCACCCTGCCGAAAACCGGATTGTAAGAATTTAATTACCATATTCATGTAAAATGCACTCTATCAGGCGCCGTAATGACGACCCTTTTCACATATGTGACGTCCGGCGTCAGGGGAGTATATATGAAATTTGCCACGCTGGCCGATATTGAGCAGGGGCGCGATAACAATCTGAACCTGATCCGGATGATCGCGGCAACGGGCGTGCTGATCTCCCATGCCTGGCCCGTTTCGACAGGCGTGATCGAGGATCAGCCTTTTGCCACCCTGCTGAACGGTATCGACCTCGGCATGATCAGCGTCTATATCTTTTTCGCCATTTCCGGTTACCTGATCGCGCAAAGCTATGACCGTGACCCGAAGCTGACGCATTTCTGGACCGCCCGCGCCCTGCGGATCTTTCCGGCTCTCTTGGTTGTCCTGCTGATCACGGCGCTGGTGCTGGCGCCGATCATCACCGTTGCAACGGTTGATGCCGTGTTGAAGGAGGCACCGGAATATATCCTCCGCAATTTCACTCTCTTTTCGCTGGATCAGTTCCTGCCTGGCGTTTTCAAAGGCAATCCAGTCGGCGGCGCCATCAACATTCCGCTCTGGACCTTGAGTCATGAACTTCTCTGTTATTTTCTTGTCACCCTGCTGGGCCTTGCGGGCATCCTGAAGCATCCCCGTCTCATGCTGCTTGTCTGGATCCTGTTCGTCCTTGTCTATGCGATGACCCTTTACCTTGAGCCGGAGAAGCGGCTTGTCGCCCTCGCCAAGCTGGCGTTTCCCTTCATGATCGGCGCGCTCTTTTTTGTCTGGCGCAAGCGCCTGCCCATGAGCTGGTGGATCGGGATCGCGCTGGCCCTGATTGCCCTCGCCGCCCATGGCAGCGTTGTTTTCAGAGAGATCTTTGTATTCACGCTGGTCTACTGGGTTTTTCTGTTTGGATACCTGCCGACGGGATCGGTCCGGGCCTACAATCGTCTCGGCGATTATTCATACGGCATTTATATCTATGCCTTTCCCATCCAGCAGTTGATCGTCTTTTCCGGCGTCACGACGCCCATGATGAATATTCTGCTGGCCTTTCCGCTGGCCCTTGCCTGCGCTGTCCTGTCCTGGACCTTTGTCGAGAACCCCGCGCTTGCGCTTGCCCGGCGATTGAGAGCGCCCCGCCGCGCAAACATCTGAGAAGGAAACAGGCTTTCGTCTGGTGTTTCGCTAGTGACATCCTGATAATTCTCGATATGTTACGGCGTAACCTGATTAATCACGTTTCTGGATAACCGCATGCGCCTTGACCGCCCCGCCCTGATGCAGGGAATTGTAAAAATCGCCCGCGAAGCGGGGGACAAGATCCTCACCATCTATAATCAGGATTTCGATTTTAAAGTGAAGTCTGACAGCTCCCCGGTGACGGAAGCGGATGAGGCCGCAGAAGCAATCATCCTCAAGGGCCTTGCCGATCTGACGCCGGACATCCCGGTCCTTGCAGAGGAAAGCCAGGCTGCCGGGCGCGTGCCCGATCTTTCCGGCGGCGTGTTCTGGCTGGTGGACCCCCTCGACGGCACCAAGGAGTTTATCAACAAGCGCGGGGACTTCACCGTCAATATCGCCCTTGTCGAGGAGGGACGCACGACCATGGGCGTTATCCATGTCCCGGCACGGGGCACCACCTATTTCGCCGAAGGCCCCGGCCGTGTCTGGCGGCAGGATGGAGAAGGCGCCCCCGTTCCCATTTCAGTGCGCGCCGCGCCGCAAGATGGATTGACCGTGGTTGCCAGCCGCTCGCACCGGACGCCGGAGACCGATGAATATATTGAAAAATTCACCGTAAAAGAGCTTATCTCCGCAGGGTCATCCCTGAAACTCTGTCTGGTGGCGGAAGGAAAGGCCGACCTTTATCCCCGCTTCGGACGGACAATGGAATGGGATATCGGCGCCGGACAGGCCATCCTGGAAGCTGCGGGCGGCACCGTCGAAACCCTTGACGGCGCCCCGCTGCGCTATGGCAAGGACGGCCATGACAACCCCTACTTTGTTGCCAAAGGCCGCCTTTGAGCGGACACGCCGTCAAGCGTTCACGTCGATAACCACGCGGCCCTTGATCTGGCCGTTGATGATATCCGCCGCCAGTGTCGGCAGGTTGGTCATCGGCTCCACCCGTGTCATATCGGCAAACAGGGACTTGTCGAGATCGGTCGCAAGGCGGCTCCAAGCCTCGATGCGTTTCTCCCGTGGCGCCATGACGCTATCCACACCCAGAAGGGAGACGCCCCGCAGGATGAAGGGCAGAACCGATGTCGGCAGGTCATTTCCCCCGGCAAGGCCGCAGGCGGCAACCGCCCCACCATATTTGATCTGCGCCAGAACGGCCGCAAGGGTCTTGCTACCGACGCAATCCACCGCCCCGGCATAGCGTTCCTTGTCAAACGGACGGCCGCTGCCCATGGTTTCCTCACGACTGATGACATCTGCCGCGCCAAGCTTCTTGAGATAATCCGCGGTCTCTGCCCGGCCGCTCGACGCAATAACGCGATAGCCAAGCTTCGCCAGCAGGGCAATGGCAACGGAACCGACGCCGCCCGCCGCGCCGGTCACCAGAATATCGCCCTTGTCCGGCGTCACGCCCGCCTTTTCCAGCGCCAGAACGCACAGCATGGAGGTATAGCCCGCCGTACCGATGGCCATGGCGTCCTGCATCGTGAAGGCGTCCGGCAGCTTGATCAGCCATTCCGGTTTCAGCTTCTGTTTCTGGCTATAGCCGCCCCAGTAAAGCTCGGACAGGCCATATCCATTCACAATCACCTTGTCACCGGGCTTGAAGTCCGGGGATTTGCTTTCCGCAACCGTCCCGGCAAGGTCGATCCCGCCAACCATGGGAAGGCGGCGGGCAATCCCCTTGCCAAGGACCGCAAGGCCGTCCTTGTAATTCAGAGTGGAGTAAGACACATCAACCAGCACATCCTCGTCCGGCAGATCGGCCACAGAGAGGGATTTGAAGCCTGCCTTCTGCTTGCCATCCTGATCTTCGATTACCAATGCTCTGAAAGTATCGCTCATGCTTTTTCCCTTATTTTTACTGGCTGTTTTTACCCTTTACAGCCTGTTCGCGCATCCCGCTGGAATACTAACTCACAAGCAATTGTTTTTTAAGGAAAATATTTTACACTATTTTATGTAGAAAGACGCTTCCCGATGTCACCCGACAGTTAAGGAGTTGCTTATGCTGGAAATGGAGAAAAAGCTTAAGGGATATGTCCTGACAACAGCCGAGATTCTGTATCATCTGCCAGATTATCCGGAATTTCTGCAAACCTATATCTGGCAGGAATATGACCTTGCCCCGAAATACCCGAGCTTGCAGAAATTCCTCGATTTCTGGCAACGGGAACTGGACGGAAAACTGCATTCCGTCCGCTTTGCCTCCAACAAGCTGATATATCCAGGCGAAATCCGTTTTGCGGATAGCGCCTATCGTCTGCACTAGACGATCAGCTTACCCGCCGGTGCTTCCCGCGAAGCGCCAGTTGACCACCTCTCCGCCAAGAAAGGGGACGAGGCCGCCGTTTGGCGCCTCAATCCGCTCCGGTGCCGTAAAGCTGACGGGCTCCAGTGTCACCCGCCCTTCATTGAGCGGCAGGCCATAGAAATTCGGCCCGTTTTCCGATGCAAACGCTTCCAGCCGGTCCAGCGCCCCTTCCTCCTCAAACACCATGGCATAGCTTTCGAGTGCGTAAGGCGCATTGAACAGTCCGGCGCAGCCGCAGGCTGCCTCCTTGTCCTTTGCAGCATGCGGGGCGCTGTCGGTGCCGAGAAAGAATTTCGCGGAACCCGATGTCGCCGCCTTGCGCAGCGCCAGCCGGTGCACCTCCCGCTTGGCGATCGGCAGGCAGTAAAAATGCGGGCGAATGCCGCCCTTGAAGATGGCATTGCGGTTAAAAACAAGATGATGGGGCGTGATTGTCGCCGCGATATTGGGCCCGCCCGCCTCGACAAAGGTGGCGGCATCGGCGGTCGTGATATGCTCAAACACCACCTTCAGCCCGGGAAAATCCTTGAGCAACGGGATCATCACCTGTTCAATGAAGACCGCCTCACGATCGAAGATATCGACATGCGCATCCGTCACCTCCCCATGCACGAGAAGCGGCAGGCCCACCCGCTGCATCACTTCCAGCGCGGGATAAATATTGCGGATATTCGTAACCCCATGGCTGGAATTGGTCGTGGCATTGGCCGGGTAAAGCTTGGCCGCGGTAAAGACGCCCGCCTCTTTGCCCTGTTCCAGCTCTCTCGGGTCAATGCTGTCGGTGAGGTAACAGGTCATCAGCGGCGTGAAATCGGCGTCCGCAGGCAGGGCGGCCATAATCCGCTGCCGATACGCCGCCGCCGCCGCCATCGTGGTGACGGGCGGGACGAGGTTCGGCATGACAATGGCACGGGCGAACTGCCGCGCCGTATATTCTGCGACCACCTTCAGCATTTCACCATCGCGCAGATGCACATGCCAGTCATCGGGGCGACGCAGTGTGATCGCCGTGCGCGTTTCGGGGCTGACCTTCTTTTCGGTTCCTGCGTCACTCATCTAAGATCCATCCTCAAATTCCGGAGATGCCGCTCTTTCATAATACGCGATGTCGCTCTTGCCAAGGGCGCGTTCCTGACATACCTGTTAGGGACGTTGCGGAAATGCCCGGAGTTGCGAAAGCATGGCGAAACTGACTGTTACAAAACTCGACAATCGCCGCATCCTTGCCCTCGCGGGGAAAGATGTGTGGACGTTCCTGCAAAATCTCATCACCAATGACATGAAGGGGGTCAGCGAGACACAGGGCCTTTATTCCGCCCTTCTCACCGCGCAGGGAAAATTTCTGCATGACTTTTTCATCGTGAAAAGCGGCGATACGTATCTCCTCGATGTCACCCGCGACCGGGCGGAGGATCTCATCCGCCGTCTGACCCTTTACAAACTGCGCGCCGATGTCACCATCAGCCCAACAGATCGGGCCGTTTTCGCGCTCTTTGGCGCGGACGCCATTACCACGGCCGGACTAGCGGAGAAACCGGGCGCCGCTGTCGATCGGGCGGGAAGTGTTCTGTTCGTCGATCCGCGTCAGCAATCCCTCGGTGTCCGGATTATTGCCGCCGACGGTTTCGATCCGGCGTCCCTGTTCCCGGATGCAACCAAATCGGACGCCACGGCCTATGATGCCCATCGCCTCAAGCTGGCCATTCCCGATGGCGGGCGCGATATCCTGCCGGAAAAAAACTTCCTTCTGGAAGCCAATTTCGAAGAATTAAACGGCGTCAGCTTTGCAAAAGGCTGCTATGTGGGGCAGGAACTCACCGCGCGCACAAAATATCGCGGGACGATCAAGAAACGCCTCCTGCGCATCGAATTTGACGGCGATTTGACCGACGGCGATAAAATCACCCTTGAGGGGCGGGAAATCGGCGAGGTCCGCTCCTTCGCGAATGGTCAGGGTCTTGCCCTGGTCCGGCTGGACGGAATGGCTGGGAACACGGAAGAAGTTGAACCAAAGGGTATAAAACTTGTACAGCCTTTTTATCTGGACTTGACAGAGAACGCACAGCAGTGACTGCCGAAAAGAGACTATACAACGTCACTGTTTGATCCCGGCTATATTTTTCAGATCATAAAAATTCAGATCAGAAGGCTCAAGCCTGAAGGGAACCCGCCCAGTTGACAGCCTGAAAATATCTGCATCAGAAACTTCTACGACACGCCTAGCATAAATTGCGAGGTCCTGACATTCCCAATTTCCACCATAGTCTTTAGTTGCAGGATTGTAGCTATTTGTCGGATATTTAAAGCAAATATCGTATCGGCCATCCTTTTGCCTCAACATCCATAATGACCGAACCGTCCCCCGATTTCCCGGATACCAGAGGAACGCCCGCCCCTTTGGAGAGAAATATTCTATTTGATTTCCATGAAATCCCGTAAAGGTTCTGATGGTTTTATTGGCTAAATAGGCGCTTGCGACCTCTAAGGGCTGTCCATTTATCGTCTTGATTTCGTCGCCCAGGGTGGCAACATCATCAAATCGGCTGGCACATCCTGAAAATATAATACAGAAAATAAAGACAGACAAAGTTCTCGATAACTTCATACATTCCATCCAAAGAAGAAAAACATAATACAGCTTCCCATACCTACTAAAACCTCACATTAATAAAAAGAATAAATTAAAAACCATTCAACTTTTTTGCCAGACTCTTGGCCAAAATGCCTTGCATCTTGTCAAAATTCATACTAAAAAGAACATTTCATGAACATTTGTGCTGAAAAAAATGAAGAGGCTTGGATGATGTCTCTAAATGGGGTTACAGATTGAGAAAAAATCAAAGACTTGCATGATACTGTCTTTTCAATGATCCGGCACATCATGATCGCTGACCTGCTCGCACGGGGATAATGGCGTGTCAGGCAAGCGGTACTATGAAGAAGATTATTACGCCGCTTTTGTACTTGATCCGAGCCGCAATAAGATCGAAGCTGCCTGCTTGAATCCGGAGCACGAAAAGCTGCATACAGCGCATTTCGTCGTTCTGTGTAGAGGACAAGGATCGGAACCGATGGAGAAAAAATGAGCGAGAGCTGCACATGGTACGGGGACGACCCCTTTTACAAGGCCTATCATGATGAGGAATGGGGCGTACCGGAATATGACAGCCGGGCGCTTTACGAAAAACTCATCCTCGACGGGTTTCAGGCCGGTCTTTCCTGGATCACAATTCTCAGGAAAAGGGAGAATTTCAAAGCTGCCTTCGACAATTTCAATCCGGAAATCATCGCCCGCTATGATGAGGCGAAGGTGGAAAGCCTGATGCAGGATAGCGGCATCATCCGCAACCGCGCCAAAATTGTCGGCACCATCAAAGGGGCGCAGCTTTTCCTGGAGATTGAAGAGAAACAACCGGACGGCTTTTCAAATCTGTTGTGGAATTACCTCGACGGTGCACCCCTGCAAAATAGTTGGAAGGCCCGCGCGGATGTGCCTGCCGAGACGGACCTCAGCCGCGCCATATCGAAGGATCTCAAATCACGGGGCTTCAAATTCGTCGGGCCGACTATTGTCTATGCCTTCATGCAGGCCGTCGGCATGGTCAACGACCATATGGCCGGCTGCCCCCGCCATGCGGAAGTAAAGCGTTTGGTGCGCTGATTTTCCCTTGCCCTCACCGGCGAACAGAGGCATTCCTGACCCAAGCTCCCTGAAATATTCGGACAGACCCCATGCAACCACGGCTGAAAGCGGAAATCTGGATCAAAGCCCATATCCGCAAATGCGCCACCTTCAATGTGCCGGCGGTGGTTGTCCGCCGCGGCGATGAGACGGCAGGCTCCATCCTCATCAAGATCAACCGGCTGGGGCCGGGCTGCATGGTTCTCTCCCCCACCACGAATTTTGATGACGGGGCGCGGATGTGGCTGAAAGGCACGGGGCCGGACTGGGTTGAGGAAACGGATGCCGACGCCTATATCGAAAGACGGGTGAAGAATGACCCCGATCTCTGGGTACTGGAAATCGAGGATCGGGAGGGACGCGCTTTTCTGGAGGAGAAAATCGAATAGCTATCGGCGAATCAGGCGATGGAAGGGAATATTCCACTGCTGCTGATTCGGGCTGTTCTTCACGGGGCTTTTGTTTTATCCTCCCACAATATATTCCATATTTTTAGCCGAAATTTGTCCGATGAAACAATATCTTGATCTTCTTCGAACTGTCCGCAACGACGGTGTCTACAAATCAGACCGCACCGGCGTCGGCACTTACAGTATTTTCGGCCATCAGATGCGTTTCGATCTGTCGAAGGGCTTTCCCATCCTCACCACCAAGAAACTGCATGTGAAATCCATCATTCATGAACTTCTGTGGTTTCTGTCTGGCGATACCAACATCCGCTATCTCAAGGAAAATGGCGTGCGTATCTGGGATGAATGGGCCGATGAAAATGGCGATCTCGGGCCGGTTTATGGGGCGCAGTGGCGCTCCTGGCCGACACCGGATGGCGGCAGTATCGACCAGATCGCCAAGCTGATCCAGCAGATCAAAACAAATCCCAATTCGCGTCGCCTGATTGTCAGCGCCTGGAACCCCGCGGAGGTGGACAATATGGCATTGCCGCCCTGTCACTGCCTGTTCCAGTTCTATGTGGCGGACGGCAAACTCTCCTGCCAGCTCTATCAGCGGAGCGCGGATGTCTTCCTCGGTGTGCCTTTCAACATTGCCTCCTACGCGCTGCTCACCCTGATGGTCGCGCAGGTGTGCGATCTGGAGGCAGGCGAATTCATCCACAGCTTCGGCGATACGCATCTTTATGCCAATCATGTGGAACAGGCGGATTTGCAGCTCTCGCGCATTCCCGGCAAGCTGCCAAGCCTGCATATCAACCCGGATATCAAGGATATCTTCGCCTTCACCTATGACGATTTCACGCTCGAAGGCTATGAGGCGGCGGCGCATATTCCGGCCAAGGTCGCGGTCTGATCCGAATGACCGGAAGTCTTCTTTCCGCCATTGTTGCAGTCTCGACGAACCGCGTCATCGGCCGGGAAAACGGCCTTCCCTGGCGGCTCTCCAACGATCTTAAATGGTTCAAGAAAGCCACTATGGGCAAACCCATGATCATGGGGCGGAAAACGTTTGAGTCCCTGCCCGGCTTGCTGCCCGGTCGGCCGCATATCGTTATCACCCGCCAGCCCGGCTATGCCCCTGAAGGGGCAATCGTTGTGCACAGCCTGGATGAAGCCATCGCCCGCGCAAGGATCGAGGCGGCAAATGCAGAGCAGGATGAGGTTATGATTATCGGCGGAGCGGAGATTTACCGGCAAAGCCGCGACCGGCTTGACCGCATCTACCTCACCGAGGTGCATACGATACTGGAAGGGGATGCCTTTCTCCCCGATTTCCAGAGTGAAGACTGGACGGAAACCTTCCGGGAATTCCATGAAAAATCGGACAGGAATGAGTTCGATCACAGCTTCGTTATACTGGAACGACAGAAGCTCGGTTAAATTTAACCGTTCCCCCTTTCAAAATTACATTAAAACAATTATATTCAGTCTGTTGGGAAACCAACTATGGCGATAAACGTTGCATGGAATAAACGTTGCGGACCCGGGGGCGGTACCCGGCGCCTCCACCATAAGGACAGACGCAGTTGCACCGGCGGCTGTTTTTATGATGGGGGCGAAATAGGCTCGACGCGCGCAGTAAAGATGTAATTTTTGCCCGGCATGATACCACCGTATAACGGGGTCAAATCTATAAATGCTAACGATAACGACGAAGCATTTGCCGTAGCTGCTTAATTGCACTACACGGGGTTCGGAGGGGCACCTGGCAACAGAAGCCCCTTCACTTGTTTTTACAGCATGCGACGCCCGGTTAAACTGTATTCCGCATTAGAGGAATGTGACTGCCCGTCGGCGCATTGAAGGTGGGGGGTCGGATCAACAAATGAATGACGAAATCAATTATGCCAAGATGGTTGAGACGGCGTTGCTGGATGTTGTCCGCAATGCGCTTCGTCATATAGCTGTGAAGGGCCTGCCCGGGGATCAGCATTTCTATATCACTTTCAAAACCCATCATCCCGGCGTTTCCATCCCGACGCATCTGGCCGAGCGTTACAAGGACGAGATGACCATCGTCCTGCAACATCAGTTCTGGAATGTCACCGTGGAGCCCGATTACTTTACGGTTGATCTCAGCTTCAATCACAAGCGCGAAACCCTGCGCATCCCGTTCAGCGCCCTGACCGCCTTTGCCGATCCGTCCGTGCAGTTCGGCCTTCAGTTTTCGGTCCCCCTTTCCGAAGGGGAAGAAGCGGAAAACGAGGAACAGCCCCCCGCAGCATCCACCGAGACATCGGAAACTGCTCCCGCGGCGGAAGGCGAAAAGCAGGGGGAAGTTATAACCCTTGATGCTTTCCGTAAAAAATAGATAATCTGCCGCAACTCAAAAAGCATTCCACAAAATTTGACTGAAAGCCCCGACCATGCCCGAATTCCATTATCAGGAAATGTATTCCCTTGGCAAAGACGACACCCCCTACCGCAAGCTGACGTCTGATCATGTCTCGACAATCACGGTTGAGGGCCGGGAAATCCTGAAAATCGAGCCGGAGGCGCTCAGCCTGCTGGCCGCTGAGGCGATGCATGATGTGGCGCATCTCCTGCGCCCGCAGCATCTGCAGCAGCTTGCCAATATCCTGAAAGATGACGAGGCGTCGGAGAATGACAAATTCGTCGCGACCGAGCTTCTGAAAAACGCCAATATCGCGGCGGGCATGATCCTGCCCGGCTGCCAGGATACCGGCACCGCCATTATCATGGGTAAGAAAGGGCAGTATGTCTGGACGGACGGGACGGACAAGGAGCAGCTTTCCCGTGGCGTGTTTGAAACATATACGGAAACCAATCTCCGCTATTCCCAGCTCGCCCCCATCAGCATGTTCGAAGAAAAGAATACCGGCACCAACCTGCCCGCCCAGATCGACCTGTATGCCGTCAATGGGGATGAATATAATTTCATGTTCGTGGCCAAGGGCGGCGGCTCGGCCAACAAGACCTTCCTCAATCAGGCGGTGCCCAGCGTCATGACGCCCGAACGGCTTGTCCCGGCGATTGAAGAGATGATGCTCTCCCTCGGCACGGCGGCCTGCCCGCCCTATCACCTTGCCGTGGTTATCGGCGGCACCTCCGCCGAGGAAACCATGAAAACCGTCAAGATGGCATCGACCAAATATTACGACACCCTGCCGACCAGCGGCAATGAGCATGGCCGCGCCTTCCGCGATCTCGATATGGAGGCGGAAATCCTCAAAATTTCGCAAGGACTCGGCATCGGCGCCCAGTTCGGCGGTAAATATTTCTGCCATGACGTCAGGGTGATCCGTCTGCCGCGCCATGGCGCCAGCGTCCCCATCGGCATCGGAGTGTCCTGCTCCGCCGACCGGCAGATCAAGGGCAAGATCAACAAGGACGGCGTGTTCCTGGAGCAGCTTGAAACCAACCCCGCGAAGTATCTGCCGGAGGTAACGAACAAGGATCTGGGCGGCAATGTCGTCAAGATCGATCTCAACCGCCCGATGAAGGAAATTCTGGCGACCCTCAGCCAGTATCCGATCCGCACCCGTCTCAGCCTGACCGGCACGATCATCGTCGCCCGCGACCTCGCCCATAAACGGCTGCGCGAGATGCTGGAAAATGGCGAGGATCTGCCGCAATATTTCAAGGATCATATTATCTACTACGCTGGCCCCGCCAAAACACCGGAAGGCTATGCCTCCGGCTCTTTCGGGCCGACGACTGCCGGCCGCATGGACGCCTATGTTGATCAGTTCATGGCCGCCGGCGGCAGCATGATCATGCTGGCGAAGGGCAACCGTTCCAAAGTCGTTGTCGATGCCTGCCACAAGCATGGCGGATTTTATCTCGGCTCCATCGGGGGCCCCGCCGCCATCCTTGCCCAGAACAACATCAAAAAGGTGGACGTCCAGGCATTTGAAGAATTCGGCATGGAAGCCATCTGGCGGATCGAGGTGGAGGATTTCCCCGCCTTTATCGTTACAGATGACAAGGGCAATGATTTCTTCGCCCGGAAGTAACCATGGATGACCCCCGCGATGCGCCGGAGGTCTCGAAGGCGCAGATCGTCAAACATTCCATCAGCATCGCCGGGCACCGGACCAGCATCTCGCTGGAACGGCAATTCTGGGATCTGCTGCGGGACGCTGCGGCGGCCCGCCATCTCAGCATTAACGAGCTTGTCTCGGAAATCGACCGCGAGCGGGAAGGCAATCTTTCCAGCGCCGTGCGGCTTTATATTCTCGACGAACTGATCCGTAAAACGACATCTGATACATGAGTCCAGCCATAACTCCCCTTGGGTCTGAAAGAATCAGTTCCTATATAAATAATAATAGGACATCAAATTCAGGGCGGTCTTTTACATGGGCGATGTTGTCAATCTGAACCGGTTTCGCAAAAACCGCGACCGCAAGAAAAATGAAGAGGACGCGCGCAACAACCGCATCCGCTATGGTCGAACGGGGCAGCAGAAAAAACTGGATCGCGCCGAAAGCGAACGGAATAAGACGGAAGTCGAGCAGAAAAAGCTGATTCGCGACGATGAAGACGGCGAAGATCCTCCTGCCAAATGTTAGCCCTTTATTTACCTGTCCGGTTTAAAATCAAAATACCGTCACAGAATTGACGCAACCTTCTTCTACATAAGGAGAGTGACGCAAAGGCGTCGCCTGAGGAGGTATCATGGAAGTTGAAATACAGAAATACCCCGAACCTGCACTGAAGGATCTGTTTGCAGATCCGGTCATGCTTGCCGTTCTGAAACGCGATGGCCTGACCGTTGATGACGTCAAGAAGGTTGTCAAACGATATCAGAAAAGGGCTACCCCACCGGCCATCCGCCCCTGACGGGGACACTCCCTCCCCGCATCCGACTCTTTTGTTGTGCAGCACTGCCCGCTCGCGTTATTATCCGCGCGAACACAATCATTACCGGGTATTGAACGAAAGCCATCAGGGAGACAGTCGGAACGTGACGGCAGCAACCAGATACAAGAAAAAATCGGCCACCATCCGGGGATTGAAAATGTCCTATATCGAGGAGGGGGATGGCGATCCGATTGTCTTTCTGCACGGCAACCCCACGTCCTCCTATCTATGGCGCAATGTCATGCCGCATCTGGAAGGGCAGGGTCGCCTGATTGCCCCCGATTTGATCGGTATGGGCGATTCCGAAAAGCTGCATGACAGCGGACCCGACAAATACAGCTTTCGCGAACATCGCGCCTTCCTGGATGATCTGCTGGCCTATCTTGAGGTGGGCAAGAATGTCACGCTCATCGTCCATGACTGGGGCTCGGCCCTCGGCTTTGATTGGGCCTATCGCAATCAGGCCGCCATGAAGGGTATCGCCTATATGGAGGCCATCGTGCGGCCGATCGCAAGCTGGAATGACTGGCCGGAGGCGGCGCGCAACATCTTTCAGGCGTTTCGCAGCCCCGCGGGGGAAGAGCTTGTATTGGAGAAAAATATCTTTGTCGAACGGGTACTGCCGGGCTCCATCCTCCGCAAACTGGAGGATGAGGAGATGCGTGAATATATCCGCCCCTTCCGCAATGCCGGGGAGGACCGCAGGCCGACCCTGACCTGGCCGCGCCAGATTCCCATCGAAGGCGAGCCCGAAGATGTCGTGGCCATCGTTGAAGAATATGCCGCCTGGCTCAGCCAGAGTGACCTGCCAAAACTCTTCATCAATGCCGATCCGGGTTCCATCCTGATCGGGGCCCAGCGCGAGTATTGCCGCGGCTGGCCCAACCAGAGCGAAGTCACCGTCAGTGGCCTGCATTTTATTCAGGAAGACAGCCCGGATGATATTGGCCGGGCCGTGTCGGAATTTATCGCCCGCCTTTAGTCATCAGCTACACAGGAACGATCGTGGAAAAAAAGCCGGTTAAATTAAATGCCCTTCAGAGCAAGACCCTGATGCTCCTCCAACTGCTGGCGCGCGACCCGGACAGCAGCAGCCCCGTCGGTGACAGCGGGGAGGTGAGAATCACCCGCCTGCCCCATGCCCATGGCAATCACATGCATGTCGGCCAGTATGTCGTGGCCAGCCGCGACGCCAGCGGCCTCGCCAACAAATCCGTGTGGACGGCGCTGTCCCGCAAGGGACTGGTTCGAGAAAACTTCGAAGATGAAATCATTCTGACCCCTGATGGCCTGAATTTCTCAACGGGACTTGAAAAAAACTTCGCCGCCGCCTCGGATCACTAGGAGCCGCCCAATAACCAGGCGGAAAAAACCCAATGCCGTCTGAGAGAGACAGAAAGCTGACAACCATCCTCTGCGCCGATGTCGCAGGGTACAGTCGGCTTATGAATGCCGATGAGGAGGCGACCCTCGACCATCTCAAAAAGACACATGCCGTTTTTCTGCATCACGTCGGTGAGCATGGCGGGCGTCTCGTGAATATGGCAGGCGATGGCCTGGTCTGTGAATTTCCAAGCGTTATTCGCGCTGTTGAATGCGCGGTTGAGGTGCAGAATATCATCAACAGTGAAAGCCGATCTGTTCCGCCGGAGAGGCGCATGGTCTATCGCATCGGTATCAATCTTGGCGATGTGCTGGTGGAAGGCAGCGATCTTTTCGGCGATGGCGTCAATGTCGCGGCCCGACTAGAAGCGCTGGCGCCTGCCGGAGGCATCTGCATTTCCGGTTCCGTCTTTGAACAGGTTAAAAACCGGTTGCCGAGGAAATTTAGTTTCCTAGGCAACAAAGAAGTCAAAAATATCAGCGATCCGGTCGCGGTCTATTCCCTGTCCCTGACGGAAATGCCCGCCCCGGATAACGCCCATATGCCATTTCCAGAAGGCCCTGCGGATGCGGCACCCCGCCTGACGGAAGAAGACGCCCGTATTCGCGCCTATGTCAAACGGCAGGCCGCGTTTTATCGTCGCGCGGGGACTTTCGACGCCATCATCCTGCTCCTTTTCATCATCAACCTGGTCAGTTCGACTGACTACTGGTGGTTCCTCTGGCCTGCGGGGGCCATGGGATTTATCCTGCTAATGGAGGCCGTGCGTCTCTTTAGCAGAAACCGCCACGCAGATGACTGGGAAGAGCGGAAGATCCGGGAGATCAAGGCTCGGCATCGACGGGACGGTCGCTAGGACTCATCCACCACTATTTTTGACGCGATATCATTGAGCGCGCGCACATCCGGGTTTTGATAATTGTCGATGACAATAGAGGGGCCATCTGCAATGAGAAAACTCAGCGTTGCCTTCCCGCCCGTATCCGACAGCTCCCAGGCATCGCCGCGTCCGCGCTCTTCCGCCAGCAGGCCAAGGCTGTCAAATATCTGATCCAGATTGATACTGTCCCCTGTAATATCAAAATCCGCAATGATCGTCTGACCATTGTCAGCCGGGGTGAAGAAGAAAATATCAGACCCTTCCCCACCGTTCAGGATATCATTGCCGCCATTTCCGTACAGCATATCATTTCCCTCACCGCCAGAGAGGAAATCATCTCCCGGCGTGCCGTATAGCGCCTGTCCCCTCTCCGTTCCGGTGAGCAGGTTTGATTGCGTGGCAAACGCCGCAAAGGCCGCCACATCGCCCACCCCATTCTCGACAAACGTAAAGGTCAGCGTCGTCACGCTTTTATCGTTATCGCCGTCCGTCAGAATATACTCAAAACTGTCTATATCCCCGGGCTGCGTGGCGGCAGGGGCGGTATAGGTATAATTCCCCTCTGCATCAATGGAAAGCTGTCCGCCCAGCAATGTCTCGATCACAAGCGGATCGCCATTCTGCGGGATATCATATTCCTCACCGTTATAGACAAGTGCGGTCAACTGGCCATCATCGGCGCCGAGACGATCCACAGAACCGGAGCTCACCACATTGTCCGTCTCCACAACAGGAACCGTCCCTTCCAATACGGCCCCGAGATCCGCTGGATCGGCCGCCACAACGGGCTCATCCCCCGCATTTTCAACCTTGGCAAGCTCAACGGTGCTGACATCATTGCCAAGGCCGATGGCAAGAACCTCGATATCATTGCTGTCAACAAATTGCTGCCATGCGTTTCCATCTTCTGTCGGGACGGCCTGGCCAAAGCTCGGTTCGCCATCCGAAATGAAATAGACGGTCGATTTATATCCTTCAAATGCAGGATCGGTAATTTGTGACGAAAGCACGCCTTGCGCCCCTGTCGCCGTATCGGCAAGGGCCGCGGCATAGTTTGTCGCCCCTTCCGGCACCAGATTATCGGCATTCATGACAAACGCCCGTGCTGCGTCAATCGAACTTCCCGAAAAAACCACGGAGGCGCCGGCGGCAAATGCGATGATGGTGATATTCACATCGCGCGTCACGGGTGCATATTCGCTGAGCATGTTATCAACCGCGGTGCGCAAAATCTGAATGCGGGTTTGCCCGGCCCCTGGCACAAAATTCGTCATCGAGCCGGAAACATCCAGAACGAACAGCAGATTGTGATCGGGCAGAGATGTCGCTGGCAATTCAACTGCATCCGGCTGCGCGATGGGAACATCATCCACGACAGTTGTGGTAAAAGAGCCGGTGGCGACGGCTCCGTCTTGATCGGCAACATCATAATTGAAGGAAAGGTCGAGACTATCGGCCCCCGATGCCGGATGATCCAGCGCGTCTTTCAGCGTCAGGGTATACTGATACCCGTTTCCGTTCGCCTCCGGTCCGAAATCGAGTGAGAAGACAGGCCGCGCCGCGCCGCCCTGTAATGGGACGGCCATGGCCTCGACGCGCTGTGTCATGCCATCGGCAAGCGTTGAGATCGTATAGGTCACCGGATCGCCAGCCGATGTAACCGTCGGCAGGCTGTCAATATCCAGCGTCACACTGCCAGCCCCGTCGAGGCCGAAGTCAACGGGTACCGATCCGCTGACAACTGTTCCGGCCGCAGAGGGATTCGTCCCGTCAGCCAGAGCCGCTTCATAGAGGATTGACGCCGCCACATCGCTGACAACTGGGCCACTGTCCGCGATTGTGACAGGCAACGAGCCGGAGACGGAATCCCCGCCCGGACCCGTCGCAGTAAACGCCAGATCAAAGGCAATCGCCGACAGATTTGCACCCGTCGCATCGAGATGATCTATCGGCCCCAGCAGCGCAAAATCATAGGAGCCGTCAAGATTGAGCGTGACGGTAAAAACCGCCGCTCCGTTCGCCATACCCGTGACGGCATTCGTGCCGAGGCCATCCAGGACAACGAGGACGCCGCCAGATGTCAGCCCGGTTCCACTGAACTCCGCCTGCACCGTATCGAACGCAACCGCCGCAATATCCCCGCCGACAATCCCGGTGGATCCGCCTTCTATGACGTCGCCCGTCGCCGATTCCGTGACTTCGGCAGGCATAGCCTCCCCAAGCTCAATGGGGGCGCTATCGTTATCCTCAATGACGATTGTCGGGGGTTCGGCCCCCTCGTCAATAACGACATTGCTCGATCCGCCGACCAGCGTCAGGGTCAGGGTCTCCGCCCCTTCCGCAATGTCATCGTCCACAATGGGAATGGTGATGACCGCCGTCGCGCCGGGGGCAAGTCCGCTCTCTCCCCCTTCGAACAGTACGGTCTGTATTCCGCCTGTCATATAATCGGCACCGGCCGTTGCCGATCCGCTGATGGTATAATTGACCGCCACCGTCACACCTGGAGCGACCGCCTTGTCGAGAATAAGTTCAAATGAGAGCGAGCCAGCGCTTTCATCAACCGTGATGGCCTCCCCGCTTGCAACCGGCACCCCGCCGACAGTCACATTCGACAGACTGACAACGCCGATATCATCATCCGTGATCACAACCATAGCCTGGCTGGAGGCAACATTGATGTCGGCATTCTGCGCCCCCGTCAGGGCGATGATGAAAAACTCGACATTCTCGATCACATCATCATCTATGATCGAAACGGTGAAAGTTGCCTGCGTCGATCCGGCCGGAATGACGATAATCCCCTCACTCCCTCCTTCGATGACATAATCAAGATCGCCCGGCAATCCTGCCCCCACGCCCGAGGCTGATCCACCGCGCAGGTCATAGGTTATCGTCACCGGAACATTCGTTGGCTCATTAAGGCTGACAACAATCTGGAAGCTTTGCAGATTCCCTGTTTCCGGATCTGTAACGGAGACAACCGAAAGGCTGGTCTGAGGGCCCAGACCGGTGATTTCCTGCATGCCTTCAGATCGCTCAAAGCCAAGATCGGTTTCCCCCAGCAAATCCGCTGATTTCAAAAGATCGCCGACAGTCAGCCCGCCATCAATCTGACCGTCCGTAAAAGGATTGAACCCCGCGCCGCCGCCATTATGGGACCGCCGCCCGCCTTCCGGGTTTATCCTGTCAGGATCGAAGTCTTCCTCATTTCTGAACCATTCGGGATTAATCAACCGCAGCACATCGCCATAAAGGTCAACTGCCTGCTGATCGCTTAAAACGAAAGGCTGTCCGGGTATGGAGGAATAGCTGGTGACAATCACCGTCTGGTTCGGCAAGGTGAGAAGCTGCGATCCGGCCTCATTGCTGACGGCGATGGCCCCGGTATAGAGGGTGAAGACAGAGTCTTCGCCAATGCTTTTGACCTGGCCGGACCAGCTTGTCCCGCGAATGCCGATGGTGCCGACCGGCGTGCGGACATCCACATTTTCCGGCTCGTCCTTGGCAATCTGGCCGCTGACCAGAGAGAAAATCCCCTGTAAAAGGGAGAGACCAAACTTTCCACTGCCGGAGGAAGGGTTATAAACCAGCTCATCGAGGACCGCCCGGCCATTCTCGTTCATGGAAAACTGGGTATCGTCGACAAAAATAATTGTAAAGGACGACCCGCCTGCTGTTTCGATGACATCGCCCTGATAAACCGCCGCCCCCTCAACCAGCTCCACACGGGTGCCATCGGCATGACGTACGGTAACGGTTCCTTCAAGCCGACTGATCTCGCCGATCGGGCCGCTCGCGTCTGACTGAGTGCCCGTCGATTGCGCCAGCGGTCCGGGGCCGGACAGCTTGCTGACAAGATCCGACGGGATTCGGGCACCGCCCGCGGTCAGAATGTCCACACCCGGGCCGGACGCAAAATAATCATGCACCGTAATGTAACCGCCATCTTCCGATGTCAGCCGAAGATCAACCCCGTCGCGGGAAAACTCCGCGACAAGCGGCTTTATTTCATCACCCAGCCGGAGATATCCCTGTTCAGGTGCCTGATAATCAGCAAGGGGTCGGCTGCCGAGGTCAGATAAACCTTCTTGTTTCATATTTAACAACCTCTGGGCGGAATAAAATCATTGCAATGCGAAAAATGCAATTACCAATCCTTAAAATAAATCACTTCAATAAAGCAGCCGTTTGGTTTCCACCGGCAAAATGAATAAACGAAGGCATTAAATATAAAGCGCACTGGTCTCAATCGGAAGAGTATGCCACATTTCGAACATATTTCATAAATTTTTTCGTAACTATGGTTAATGGAAAGATTTGTGGAACCGGTCATTTACTGATTTATATTCCGGACGAGGAAGTACGAGGGGGCCGTGGCCAAATCCTTACGAATAAAAAGCCCGATCGGCCGGCCTCCTTCGGCCGGGCTCAGCCGGATATGGGCATCCCTCCTGCTGGCCATGGCGCTCTTTCTGCAGATCTCCGATCCCATTGTCCTTTCCAGCTTCCGGGATCGGATTTTTGATATCTATCAGCATTCCCATCCCCGTGAAGCAGACGCGTCCCGCCCGGTTGTCGTCGTGGATATTGATGAGAAAAGCCTGCTCAATCTGGGGCAATGGCCTTGGCCGAGGACTTTCCTTGCCCAGCTCGTTGACAATCTGACGGCAAACGGCGCGGCGGTTATCGGATTCGATATGCTGTTTGCCGAAGCGGACCGTCTGTCACCCGACCAGATGCCAAAGAATATTGTCAATCTTCCCCCTGATATCCGGGAGAGGCTGGGCGCCCTGCCCTCTTTCGATGACACCTTTGCCACCGCCATCGCAAAAAGCCGTGTCGTGCTTGGCATATCCGTCATTACCGATATTGTCGGGGCGAACAATCTCGGGCTCAACCGGATCCCCTCTTTCGCCATTCTTGGCCCGCACCCGCGAAACTATCTTCGAAGCTACCCTGCGCTTGTCGGCAATATTGCCACGCTGGATGAAGCCGCCGCCGGGCGCGGGATGATCAGCCTTGAACAGGATTTTGACGGTATCGTCCGCCGCATCCCGCTCGCCAACCGGGTCGGCGACCAGATTATCCCCTCGCTGGCCCTTGACATGCTAAGGGTTGCAACGGGACGAAATGTGATCATCCAGTCCGGCGAAAACGGCATCATCGGCTTCAAGGTTGCCGACACCCTTGTCCCGACCGACGCAAGAGGGCGAATCCGCGTCAAATATGCCGAATATGATCCGTCGCTCTATATTTCCGCCGTGGATGTGATCAACGGCGCCGTTGATAAACACCGCATTGACGGCAAGCTGGTTCTGGTCGGAACATCGGCAACGGGGCTGAAAGATTTGCGGGCGTCGCCGCTGACCTCCAACCTGCCGGGGGTCGAGATGCATGTGCAGCTTCTGGAAAATATCTGGAGTAAAAGTTACCTGTTCCGCCCCGACTTCATCGCCATTTTCGAATGGATCGGAACGCTCGCCACAGGATTGCTGCTGATCCTCCTGGTGCCACTCGTCGGAGCACGAACCACGCTCGGGTTGCTGATCTTTATTTCGGCCACCGCAATCGGGTCTTCCTTATTCCTCTTCATCTACACATCGACCCTGATTGATGTCAGCTACACCCTGCTCATCTCAATCCTTGTATACATTACTATGGTCTATTCAAATTACCGTGGTACGGAGCAGGAGCGAACCCGGATCAGGAATGCCTTTGCTCATTACCTCTCGCCGGAACTTGTCAAGAGGCTTTCCGCGTCCCCGGACAGCCTGGTCCTTGGCGGGGAAATGCGCGAAATGACCTTCATGTTCTGTGATGTGCGCGAATTTACGGTGATTTCGGAAGGCTATCGTCATGACCCGCGCGGCCTCACCCATCTGATCAACCGGTTTCTGACGCCGATGACGGATGAAATTCTCAAACATAACGGCACCATCGACAAATATATGGGCGATGCGATCATGGCCTTCTGGAATGCGCCGCTCGAAAATGCCCGGCATCCGAAAGACGCCGCAGATGCCGCCTTGCAGATGATTCTCCGTCTTGTCGCCCTGAATGCGCGCCTGAAGGAAGAGGCGGAGGCGGAAAAACGTCCTTTCAAGGCCCTGCGTGTGGGGATCGGGCTCAATACCGGGGTCTGCATCGTCGGCAATCTGGGGTCCGAGCAGAGATTTGATTATTCGGTGCTGGGCGATCCGGTCAATCTCGCGTCCCGCCTCGAAGGGCAGACCAAGGAATATGGCATCAGCATCATCATCGGCGAAAGCACGGCCAGGGCCATCCCGGGTTATGCCCTGATCAAGCTTGACCTGATCGCCGTGAAAGGCAAGGAGGAGGCCGTAACGATCTACGGCCTGTTCGGCAATGAAGAATATGCCGCGCAACAGGATTTCAAGGAAGCAAGAGCCGAAATGGAAGCCTTCCTTGAGCTGTATCTCACCCGCAACTGGCAGGAGGCGCTGACCCGGCTCGATGGGATCGAGGCAATGAACGACCGGCTTTCCCGTTACGTCGCCCTGTTCCGGATGCGCATCCGGGCGTTTCACGAGACCCCGCCGCCCGACGGCTGGGACGGCGTTTATCGGGCCCGCGAGAAATAGAGGTGCGAAAATAGGCTCCCCGACTATCTCCGGCAGGCGTTGGCGATAGCTGGAGCGGCCGGGCCGGTCAGGAAAAGGCAAGGCCCGATGCGGCGGACAGATCCCGCAGCGCCTGCGCCTCGCTCACCACCTTGATGGTTGTCATGCCCATTGCGGCCGCCGGTTTCAGATTGATGCCGAGATCATCGAGATACACCACTTCCTCTGGCTTAACGCCCATCTGCATGCAGGCATATTCATAAATCCTCGGGTCGGGCTTTCTGAGGCCGATCTTACTGGATTCGATGACCTCGCCGAACAGGCCCATAACCTTCTGTACTTCGGCTTGCGCAGCCGCATCGCGGGTCATGCCCGGCCCCTTCCCGGCTGCCACATTATTGGTGAGGCAGGTACAGATATATTTCTCGCGGCAAATCTTGAGGGCATTCACCATATTTGGCCGGATATCGCCGCCCAGCAGCCGGACAATGTCCTTACCCGAAACCGGATGGCCAAGGGCGGCGCTTTCCGCCTCAAACAGCGCATCAAACTCATCCAGCGTCACCTCGCTCCGCTCGAATCGCGCCCAGGCGTTGGTATCAGGGTTGGTCGAATTGATTGTGCGGACAAAATTTTCCGGCAACCCCCGCTCCGCCTCATACCGTGCAAACGCCTCAAACGGGCTCGACGTCAGAACGCCCCCGAAATCCCACAGGATGGCTTTTATCATCTTGAAAATAAATCCTTCTGGTGATGCTAAGGCCGCCCGGGGCGACGCAGGTTATCTTTCTTGCTTTTGTTAAATAGTGACAGGCGGCCTTTATCCTGTCAAACATCATGATGAATTGAATTTGCGGCAATAATTATTAATTCTAAAGCAAATAAAAGCACAAAAAACCATCCTGATTTTGGGAGAACTCAATGAGAGAATTAATTGTCGGCGCCTTTTTTCTTGTTCTAACAGCGGCTGGCGCACATGCGTTGGACAGGGCGGATTTGCAAAAGCTGACAACGACGAATAGTTGCAGCGGCTGTGATCTGCGCGGGGCAAAACTTCAATATCAGGATTTGAACGACGCCACTCTCAAGGGAGCAAATTTGCGTGATTCCTTTCTGAAGCAGGTAAATCTCAGCAATGCAAATCTTCAAACGGCGGACCTGCGCCGTTCCGACATTGAAAAGGCGACGCTCATCTCGGCCAATCTTGATCAGGCTATCCTGCAGGAGGCGGACCTGGAAAAGGCGGTCCTGACGAATGCAACCCTGAAAGGGGCTGATTTACGCAATACTGATTTTGACAATGCCACAATCGAAGGTGGCCAGTTTCTGAATGCCGATATCCGCGAGGCCAATTTTAAACGCGCCATATTGACCAATGCCGATTTCACCGGAGCAAAGCTTTCGGATGTGAATTTCAAACGGGCGACGCTGATAGGGGCAAAATTGTCGGACGCCGATCTCTCAAACAGCAACTTCACGCGGGCCGACCTTTCCGGCGCCCGCCTCGACAAGACCGATCTGCGCTATGCCAATTTCTATCGCGCCAATCTGGCAGATGCGGATTTCTCGGCCGCCAGCCTCGCCAACGCCACTTTTTGGGGCGCCAATCTTTCCGGCGCCAACTTCGCAAATGTGAAGGGGCTGGAGCAGGGTCAACTGGAAGCCGCCTGCGGAGATGAACGCACAAAGCTGCCCGGTCGTATCAAACTTGCGAAGTGCGACCCCTGATGATGCCCTCCAGACGGTCAATCAGCGCAGGCAGTTCCCCCAGATGCGCAAGGGTATGGAACCGCGGATGACCGTCCGGCGCCTCCGCATGTTCATGCACCCAAGTCAGGTCATGGGGAATATAGACGCCATGACTTCCCGCCTTTATCGCGGGGATGACATCGCTTTTGAGCGAATTGCCGACCATCATACTTGCCCCCGGCTTAAAGCCCGCACGATTGAAAATACGGATATAGGTGGCCGTCGTTTTCTCGCTGACGATCTGGACATCGTCGAACAATTCCCCCAGTCCTGATTGGGCCAGCTTACGTTCCTGATCAAACAGATCTCCCTTGCTGATCAGCACCAGCCGGTAATGGCCAGTCAGCTCGGTCAATGTTTCCCGTACATGGGGCAGCGTTTCGATGGGATGGCGCAGCATTTCCCGCCCGGCGCGCAGGATGTCATGGAGGAGGGCGGCAGGCACCCGGTCCTCCGTCACCTCGATCGCCGTTTCAATCATCGACAGGGTGAATCCCTTGATGCCATAGCCGTAATATTGCAGGTTACGCCGCTCCGCCTCCAGCAACCTTTCTATGATATGGTCACTGTCCGCATAATCGGAGAGAAGCGCCGCGAATCTTTCCTCGGTCAGGCGAAAGAAATACTCATTCTGCCACAGGGTATCATCCGCATCGAAACCGATGACCGACAGCCCCTTGCTGCGCGAAAATACCGTCATACTCACCTTACATCAGCTTCAGAAAACCCAGGGACGGCGGCAAAAACCACCCTATTCCGCTGCCCGTAGTGGCACGATTTTTCCGGGATTCATGATATTATCCGGGTCCAGCGCCTGTTTCAGTGTCGCCATCACATCGACCGCCTCGCCATGTTCAAGGTGCATGTATTTCATCTTGCCAAGGCCGATCCCATGCTCGCCGGTGCAGGTGCCATCCATGGAAAGGGCGCGCTGGATCAGCCGGGCATTGATCCGTTCAGCCTCTGCCATTTCTTTGGGGTCATCCTTCATGATGACGAAGGCAAGGTGGAAATTCCCATCCCCTACATGGCCAACCAGCGGGGCCACGAGAAAGCTGCCTTCCAGATCCTTCTTGGTTTCGCGGATACAATCGGCCAGCCGCGATATGGGCACGCAGACGTCGGTCGCCCAGAGCTGACCGCCCGGGCGCAGCGCGACGGCCGCATAGGCCGCATCATGGCGCGCCTGCCAGAGTTTCGTGCGCTCCTCCGCCTGTGTCGTCCATTGAAAATCACCGGCGCCGAACTCGGCCGAGATGGCCCGCACCTGCTCCGCCTGCTCCCGGACCGAGGCTTCACTGCCATGAAATTCCAGAAACAGGGTCGGCTGCACCGGCAGATCGAGTTTTGAATAGCGGTTGACCGCATCCACCTGCACATCATCCAGAAGCTCGATCCGCGCTACGGGGATGCCGCTCTGGATTGTCTGGATGACGGTCTGCACCGCCCCCTCAATATCGGCGAAGCAAACCGTCGCGGCCGAGGTGGCCTCCGGTATGCCGTAAAGGCGCAGGGTAATTTCGGTAATCACGCCGAGCGTCCCTTCCGAGCCGATATAAAGCTTGGTCAGATCATATCCGGCCGCGCTTTTCTTCGCCCGGTGCCCGGTAGAGATGACCCGCCCGTCAGGCAGCACCACCTTGAGACTTAGAATATTCTCCCGCATGGTGCCGTAGCGCACCGCATTGGTGCCGGAGGCACGGGTCGACGTCATCCCGCCGATCGAGGCATCGGCTCCCGGGTCAATGGGGAAGAACAGCCCTGTATCGCGCAGATATTCGTTGAGCTGCTTGCGCCGTACGCCGGGCTGCACCGTGCAGTCGAGATCTTCCGGACTGACCCGCAGGATCGCATTCATCTGGTTGAGGTCAATGGACACCCCACCCGCAACGGCATTGACATGCCCCTCCAGCGAGGTGCCCGCGCCAAAGGGAATGACGGGCACTTTATGCGCGGCGCAGATTTTGACAATCTCGGAAACTTCTTCGGTACTTCTGGCGAAGCAGACAACGTCAGGCGCTTCGGTGATGTGCCAGCTTTCATCCTTGCCATGCTGTTCACGCACCGCCTGAGCGGTCGAGCAGCGCTCTCCCAGAAGTTTGGTGAGCTTGCCGATTACCTGATCCATTTCGGGATGTCTGTCCGCCATTTGCCTGCCCTTCCCTGTCAACCGCTCTGGCCAGCGTGAATTGTTCCCCCTATCATACAGCCAAACATCAGATCAAAGGAAGAAGAATAGGGAAACCCGATTATGAGTAATTCCGCCCTCACACGGTTGCATGACCAGACGGTTCTGCCTGAATGGATCGACAACAACAAGCATATGAATGTCGCCTATTATGTCCTGATATTCGATCAGTCGCTGGATGTGTTTCTGGATGAAATCGGGCTCACCCACGCCTATCGGGATTCGGCCAACTGCACAATTTATGTATTGGAAACCCATGTCTGCTATCTGCAGGAGGTGAAGGAGGGCGATCCGCTTGTCATCTATATACGTGTGCTGGATTGCGACGAAAAGCGCATGCATCTGTTCCTTGAAATGCGTCATCGCGACAAAGGCTTCCTCGCCGCCACGTCGGAGCAGATGATCATGCATCTCGACCGGGCGGGACCCAAGGCAAAGGCGATGCCGGAGTTTCTGCAACAGGCGCTTCAGGAACGAAAGGATCGTTATGCGGGCGTCCCTAATCCACCGCAGGCCGGGAATGTGATCGGCATCCGACGGAAACGGGCATAAAAAACGCCGTTCATCGGAACAGCGTCAATTTTTACAAGGGTTAACTGGCGGGGCGGATCATGCCGCCCTGCTCTGTTTATTATTGCCCAGCTTGCCGATCAGGTAATCGACATTATCGCCGTCGAATTCGTCCTGAAAATGGGTCAGCACACGCTCGATCACCCGATTACGATAGCGTTCGCGATCTCCCGGCGTACCATCAAAGTCGAGCTCGTTGGCGACATCCAGTCCGACCCGCATGATTTCCTGCAGCCCGCCCGGAATGTTTGATTTTTCACATAGTTGGCGAAGACCGTTTCCGGCGGCATCATTGACCAGGATATGCACGTTGGAAACCGCGATATTCGTGTATTTTGCCATTGCCGTTTCGAAGAAATCCACATCCCCGACACAGAGCGCCCGGAGGATAATGGTC
>CEOG01037835.1_pt1 | contig 27356 bp, 29 predicted proteins | sample 530301 | NCBI WGS metagenome assembly CEOG01 (sample SAMEA2619903, study PRJEB7988) | marine metagenome | biome: marine biome (ENVO:00000447); feature: surface water layer (ENVO:00002042); material: "saline water (ENVO:00002010), including plankton (ENVO:xxxxxxxx)" | depth 5 m | reverse complement strand
CAGAAGCAGGCGTGGTCGCGGTGGTTTATGTTCTCATTGTCGGACTGTTTCTATTGAAATTCAGCTGGCGTCATATTGTTCATGCCACGGCGGAAGCGGCGACGGCGACGGCGACGACCCTCTTCATCATTGCCTGCGCCGCCATTTTCACCTGGATTGTCTCAACCGCCAATATCCCACAGATATTCAGCGAGTTTGTCAGCGACTGGGTGACGACGCAGACTGGTGTTTTCATCGTCATCATCATTTCTGTTTTGCTGCTCGGCACGGTAATGGAGGGGCTGCCAATCCTCATCGTCTTTGGCCCGTTATTCCTCGCCATCGCTACGAATGTCGGGATTGATCCCATCCATCTCGGTATCGTCTTCATCATGAGCATCATGATCGGCGGCATAACTCCACCGGTTGGCATTACCCTTTATGTAGTCATGGCGATTGCAAAGGTGCCGCTGCCAGATTTCATGCGGTCCATCTGGCCTTTCTATTTCGCCATAGTTGCCGTCATCATCCTGCTCGTATTTTTCCCGGCTCTCTGCCTCTGGCTGCCGGATATCGCCTTCGGGTAAACGGCAGACACAGAATCAGAAACCGGAAAACGCATCCCGATGACAGAAATTATCTATTGCCAGCTCGGCTATGCCGCAACTGGCGCCGCTTTCAATCTGGTCAGCTGGTGGCGGATGAAGCAGGGCATGAAACCCCTGACCGCCACCAGTCCGGCCAAAGGTATGGTGTCGATGCTCGTGGTAGCCCTCGTCACCCTATCCTTCCCGCTGGTTGCGGGATGGATATATCGCGCAGGCTGGATCTATCTCATCCTGCGTATCGTTCCGGGAGGAATTCTAAAGCATTTGAAATCGCTCTTTATTGACAAGGACATGACACACTATGCCTCCTTTAAGGCCGGGGTCATTGCCGCCTCTATCAATATCGTTGGCATTTCACTCGGGATAATCGGGCTGGTATACAGCTTTATTTCCGGGCTTCCCGCATAAGCGCCGCCAGCCGTCGTTGGCAGTATACCGAAGCCTGATCACGCTCTGCCGTCTTCGGGTGTCCGAACCCTTAAACGGCATCGGACGACCCATTGAGTGAATAATACTTGACAGGGCCGTCCTTGCCCGAATATAACAAACAAACATATTTGTTTGTTATTTAACGAGACCATCAAACAGACAAACTGCCGGGAATATCCGGCGGGCGGGAGGCCCGAAACATTGTTCAGACTGCTTGCATCCATCTTCATCGCCAGTGTTATGGCGTTTCTGGTGTTGCCAGTCATTTTCATTGTCTGGGTGGCTTTCTTTGACAGTTCATTCCTCACCTTTCCGCCGCCGGGTTATACTCTCAAATGGTTTGCCGCTGCGGCGGAAACACCGGTTTTTCTGAATGGCTTTATCACCAGCATGATTGTTGCTGCCATTTCCTCAACCCTTTCCGTTATTTGCGGAATTATGGCGGCGATGGTGCTTGTTCGGCATGAATTTCCGGGGCGGGATGTACTGAACGGTTTACTGCTTTCTCCGCTCATTATTCCGAACATCGTGCTTGGCGTCGCGCTTTACATCTTTTTTATTGCAGTAACCGACCTTTTTGCCTTTGATCCGATCTCCAGCAACGTCGGCCTCATTCTCGCCCACTCGATGCTGGTGATGCCTTGGGCTGTGCGACTGATCGGCGCGAACCTCCTCGGTATGGATCGTTCCGTCGAAGAGGCCGCGCGCAATCTCGGCGCCTCCAGCAGCACGGTTTTTTTCCGCGTTACCTTGCCGCTGATGCGCGGTGGCATCGTCGCCGCCGCCCTCTTCAGCTTCATCATTTCTTTTGAAAATCTGGAGCTATCCCTACTGATTGTCAGCCCGGGACGGACGACACTGCCGATCGCGCAGATGCAGTATCTGGAATTCAACATGGATCCCACAATCGCCGCCGTCAGCACCGTGCAGATCATTGTAATCGCCGCCCTGCTGCTGATCACCGACAGATTCTTCAAATTGAGCAGGATTGTGTAATGGCCTCTCTCCACATCGAAAATGTGACGAAAAACTTCGGATCGGTCAAAGCGATCGACAATCTCTCCCTCACAGTAGAAGGTCCGGAACTGATTGCCCTTCTGGGGCCGAGTGGTTGCGGCAAGACGACACTGCTCCGGATGATTGCCGGTTTTATCGACGCGACTTCAGGAATCATCCGCATCGGCGAACGGGATGTCACCAAGATCCCCCCGAACCAGCGTAACACCGGCATGATTTTCCAGAGTTATGCCCTCTTCCCGCATATGACGGTCGGAGAAAATGTTGGCTTCGGGCTTGAAATGCGCAAAATTGCCAAGGAAGAACGCCGGAAACTGGTGAAAGAGGCGCTCTCTCTTGTCCATCTGGATGGTTATGAAGACCGCTATCCCAAACAGATGTCCGGCGGACAGCGGCAACGCGTCGCCATTGCCCGCGCGCTTGTTATCCGGCCCGATGTCTTTTTGCTGGATGAGCCGCTCTCCAACCTGGATGCCGTTCTTCGCCAAAGTGTCGGCAATGAAATCCGCGCGCTCCAGCAGCGGCTTGGGCTGACTTCTGTTTTTGTGACCCATGACCAGAAAGAGGCCCTGATGCTTGCCGACCGGCTGGTCGTGATGAAAGCAGGACGGATCATGCAATCGGGCAGTGGGGCTGAAGTCTACAACCGGCCAAACTCGCGCTTTGTTGCCAGCTTTCTCGGGAAATCCAACTTTTTCACGGGCCATTGCAATGGCGGCAGCCATTTCAACACAACAAGTCAATTGCAGCTTCATTGCCCGAACCCGACCAACGGAGCCGCCGATTACACCTTGCTGAGCGTTCGACCGGAAAGTATCCGACTTGGTCCGGAAGCCAGCGCCTTTGATAACAGCTTCGAGGGCAAGGTGGAGCGTGTGACCTATCTCGGCTCCCTCACCGAAGTCGAGCTCAGGCTGACGGCAGAGGATCTCATTACAGTTCAGCTTCAGAACCGGCCCGGCCAGACATTCAGCGCCGAAACCGGCGCAAATATTGTCGCTGGTTGGTCATCGGACAGCACGCATCTGATAGCCGAAACGGAAACTGCCGCATCGGCGTGACAAAAAACAGAGTTTAACAGGAGGAGAGAAAATGAACAAATTCAACATCGGAAGACGCACATTCGTAAAGGGAGCGGCCGCCCTGACCGCCGGCGCTGCATTTGCGCCTGCGCTACCTGCTTGGGCCGCCAAGGAAATTGTCATGGCCACGTGGGGTGGCGATTATTCACGCCTGCTCACCGAAATTGTCCAGCCCCTCGCCTTGAATGCCGATGGCGTCTCGGTCGTGTTTGATACCGGCAATACCAGTGCGCGCAAGACCAAGGTGATCGCCCAGGCGTCTCGCCCGACCAATTCGCTGGATGTCATCAGCTTTGGCGAATCCGACATGCATCAACTGCATGAGAAGGACTGCCTGGCCCCGCTCACATCAGCGGACGTCCCGCTGCTCGACAGTATCTTCCCGCAATTCGAAACCGGCTATTCCATCCCGCATATCTATAGCGGCATGGTCATTGTCTATAACAAGGACACCGTTACTGCGCCCAAATCCTACAAAGACCTGTGGAACAAGGAATATGAAGGCAAAATCGGCCTCGCCAACATTCTGTTTGGCCAGGCGATAGTCGCTTCCGCCCTTGCCCATGGCGGCAGTAATGAAAATTTTGACCCCGGATACGAGCCTCTCCTGGAGCTGAAAAAGTCGGGCGTCAAGATCCTGCCCTCGAACGAGGCTGTCGCCAACGCTTTCAAGAGCGGGGAAATTTCTGTCTCCCTGATGTGGCGGGCGCGCGCTTATCAGTGGCAGCAGATGGGCCTACCCCTGGCCTTTTCGGTCCCGAGTGAAGGGGCGCTGCCGGTCGTTTTTGAAGCCGCCATGACCAAAAACGCCGCCAATCCAGAAGCCGCGAAGGTTTTCCTCAATGCAATGCTGGATCCGAAAGCGCAGGCCGGTTTTGCAGCCAATATGGGCTATGTTCCGACAGTAAAGGGCGCGGAGCTGCCTGCTGAACTGATCGAAGCCATCAGCTTCACCGATGCGGAGCGCGAGAATTTCTACAAGTCCAACTATGCCTATGTCGCAGAGCAAGGACCGAAAATGCTCGAATGGTGGAACCAGACCTTCAAGGCCTGATGCAGAAAGCATAATCTGATGTCCAACTCCAATGGCCTGACCCTCACTGCGTCAACGATGCTGATGCCGGCAACGCTCATCATCATCGTGGCGCTGGTCATTCCGACATTGATCCTGCTGCGATACAGCTTCAATGCCTTCGATCCGCTTGAATTGATGGTAGAAGCCTTCACTTGGGAAAATTACGCCCGCTTTTTCAGCGAGCCCTATTTTCAGAAGGTTCTTCTCACCACCCTGACGGTCTCGTTGGAATGCACCATCGTCAGTTTGCTGCTTGGATATCCGGTTGCCTATTTCCTGGCGACGACGAAGTCGCGATTTAAAAGCCTGTTTGTCATCCTGATCATTTTCCCACTTCTAGTTGGGAATGTGGTCAGGGCGGCCGGCTGGATGACGCTGTTCGGCGCCAAAGGGTTTATCAATGTGGTGCTGATGCATCTCGGCCTGATCGACGAGCCTATCAAGATGATGTACACCACCTTTTCGGTTTTTGTCGGTATTCTCTGCGTCATTCTCCCTTTCATGATCCTCACCCTGCAGGGGGTGCTGGAAAGCATTGATTATTCCCTGACTGAGGCGGCGGAAAATCTTGGCGCAAGCCCGCTGACCGCCTTCCGTCGCGTCATCCTACCCCTTTCGGTTCCCGGAATCGCAACGGGATGCATCATGGTGTTCATCCTCTGCATGAATGCTTATTCAACGCCGGTACTGCTTGGCGGCCCCAGTTTCGCAATGATGGCCCCAGCGCTTTACGAGCAGGTGACGGCCATGTCCAATTGGCCCTTCGGTGCGGCCCTTGCCTTTATCCTGACACTGGCGACCATTCTCGCAACCCTGGTTTCCAGCCTTTATTTCCGGCGGCGTCTGAAGGCGCTCGCCCTGTGAAAACGAAATGCCATCCTTATCAATAGTAAAAAACAAGACCAGAAAGGACAGAAGATGAGCTTTTTATCCACTGCCGTGTATGATTATCGGTGTAACATGCTGGACAAGATGATGGACGACAGAGGGCTGGACGGTGTTGTCCTGTTCGGAGCCGATTTCTTCCAGTTCTTTTCAAACTTCCACGTTGACGTGCAGACATGGGAACGGCCTATCGCACTGGTCATGCCGCGCAAGGGTGAACCGGTTGCCATTATGAATGCGCTCTCAACCCATCATACTGGCTTCGCCACCGAACGCGGTAGCCTGTGGACGAAAAATGTCCGCTTCTATTGTGAATTTCCCCTCGGCCATGGCGACAACCGCGACTCTCGCGGATTCCTGGAACAGCTTGGCGATACCATCGGAATGCTTGGTCTTGGAAATGGACGCCTCGGGGTTGATACCGGCGCCGGATGGCTCACAAAAGTCGCAGAGACACATAAGGGGCTTTCGGTCGAAACTCTGGCATCGGAATTCCGGCAAATGCGCTGGATCAAGCATGCGGAGGAAATCGCGATCATGAAGGAACTTTGCGCCCTCAGCGATTGGATGCAGGAATTTTATCGTGATGGCATTCGCCCCGGTCGCCTTGTGCACGAACTGGATTACTCCATCGCCACCAAGGCGTTCGAGGAAGCGGCAAACCGCTATCCCGGCGAGAATTTCGAGCTCCGCTTTTTTGCGCTGAGTGGCCCCTCCTCCTCCTCCCCCCATGGGGATACGGGACAGGCTGGCGCACGCATCAAGGAGGGGGACGCTATTGTCAACATCATCATTCCGCGCCTGAATGGCGTGACGATTGAGAATGAGCGGACCTATTTCTGCGGCAAACCCAGTGATATACAGGTTCGAGCCTTCGAGGCTGCGCGCCTCGCCAATCAGGCCGCCATTGACAACCTTGTCGCCGGCAATGCCCTCAGCAATGTGGACGAAGCCCCACGGCAAGTGTTTGTTGAACACGGATTTGCCAGCAATATCATGCACCGCACCGGCCATGGAATGGGTTTGATCGGGCATGAGTTCCCCGAAGACATGGCCTTCAATTCCCGTCCGCTCATCGCAAATGAAGTCTATTCGGCGGAACCCGGTATTTATCTTCCCGGCGTCGGCGGCTTCCGTTTTGATGACACGGTTGTTGTCGGCGAAACCGGCCCAATTGTTCTCACCAACGCCCCGAAGGATCTGGCGAGCCAGACAATCCTTTAGGGTGTGCAGATAAGGAGATAATGCAAACGCACCTTCGGGACGCGCGCTATCTCCGGTTACTTTTATCTGGCAAGTGGTTCCTCCCAACCTTCTTGCTTTGGCGCCCGGCAGGTTTTTCTCATTGTGGCCTGCTGTGCGCGCCTTACTTGACCGGAAGGGGATAGGCTCCCTTCCGGTCTTTTTTGACGGCAACATAACCGCATCAACCAACCAAAAAAAGGGCTGCCCATTCGAGCAGCCCATCAAGGGAGGTTCAAAGATTAACCAGCCGTGTGTAACCGTCATAAACGGAAGAGCAGTCAACGGGTCCTTTGCTCAGAACAACATCCCGCCAGCATCATATATTCAACGCCTTACGGACAAGCCTGCTGCGGAATTTTTTCGCAAAGCCGGGTTTTGATGCAAAGGTCAATGCGTCCAGACTGTCGGGGCTGCGTGTCAGGCATTCGTACCCATCGTCGGTCACCAGAACCGTATCGGAATGGCGGACGCCACCGACGCCGCTCCGATAGATGCCAGGCTCATTACTGATCACCATATTCTTGGCAAGAACATGCGCGCTACCCTCGGCGATCCAGGGGGCTTCATGCGCGCCAAGGCCAAAACCATGCCCTGTGCGATGCAATCTTACCTCGTCCCCGGAAAAGCCCTCTTCGGCCAGAAAGCGGTTCACGGAAGCATCGATATCGTGACAGCTTTGCCCCGGGCGGATCATCCCGAACATCCGGCGACGCGCCTCCTGCATTGCCTTGAAAGCAGCGACCGACCAGCTATCCGGGGCGGCGGTGAAGAAGGTGCGCTCCACCTCCGCTGAATAGCCATTCACACGGGTCAGCACCAGCGCCACATGCGGCCCTTCCTTCAGCGGATCGGAAAAGGCGGGAATCGAATGGGGCTGCGCACTCCTCGGCGCGGCCCAGGGCGCCATCAGGACACTGGAGTTAACCGGATCATAATCGGGAACGTCACGGATCATCTCCCGTGTAACCTTGCTTGTTTCGGCAAACCCCTCCACCGCAAGGGAGCCATAATAAGCCGCATTCAGCATACGTGACATAGCCCGGTCCGCATAATAAGATGCCCGCCGGATCATGGCGATTTCAGCCGACGATTTAATAAGGCGCATCTCTTCAATCAACGGAGCTGTTTTCGGCTTCAAGGTCCGGATCTCTTCATGCACTTCCATGGTGAGGCCCGGCTCCACTCCGATAGCCGTATAACGCTCAACCTGCTGGCGCAGAATTTCTGGCCAACCCCGGCCTGACGGGGCCGGATACTCCCAATAGCTGACCGTATTTTCGGCGGTGATATTCGCGCCTTTTCCCATATGCGCCTTATCCAGCATCGGGGCAATCAAAACCGGCGCACCGTTTGGCTTGACAATCATGAAGAATGGCCGCTCAAGCGGCTCATATCCCGCACCCGTGAGGTAATAAATGCTGTCCTTGCAAGAGACGATGAAGATATCAAGCCCCTCACGGGCGATAATCCGCTGCAAGCTGCCAAGACGCGCGGCAAATTCGGATGGCTGTATTTTCGGCATGTCTCTTATTCTCCGCATCTTAGGATAAATGCTACGACATACGGCCTCCCAGATCTTACCAGACACATAAAATTTTTGTGCATTTTATCCCGCTAATGTAATTTTTAGGATAATATCCCTATTTCACATCTATTGGAGGATCTGATATCAGGCGGATACAATTAAGTCAGGACGATTTCAGTCACCTTTTCACACGGCTTGGCGCAACGGAAATCGCTGCTTTTCTGAAAAAAGGGTTGGCCGCGAATTTCGAGGGAAACATCCAGTTTCTAGGCGGCGTCCCGGGGATAATCGGATGGTATCTTGAGGGCGTCCTGTCTGAAGATATTCTCCTCGAAATGCGGATGGCCAGTGGTTTGTCGCTGCAATTCGTTCAATCCATGGACGGGGCACGGCAAATTGACAGGCGTCGCATCCGCCACTTTACCGGAGGGAACTACTATCTTTCATGTTTCCCGGACGGCGCATCGCAACACCGGCATTTACGGAAAAACACGCCTCTCAGATATGTTGGCATTTGGGTTACTCCCGATCTGCTTGCCTCACGCTATCTTGCTCCCGAAACCACACAGAATAAGGAACTGGATGATTTTCTGGATGGACATCTCAAAACAACGCTTGATCTGAACGCGCCGCTCTCCGTCCGCATGCAAAACTGTATGGATGACCTCTTTGCGAGCGAGTTTGACGGCCTACTGCACCAGGAGTTTGTCAAAATAAAAATGAGCGAACTGATCTGCGCCGCCTTGCCTCTATTGATATCAGATCGCCAGCTTTCCGATAATAATGTCCGGGCAGCACGGGAGTCGATCAAAATACAGCGAGTCGCCGCACTGCTGGAAACCCGTCTGGCTGTTCCACCAAATTGCCGGGCGCTTGCACGAGAGGTTTCCATCGGTCACAATCGCCTGGCCGCCCTGTTTACGAATTTTTACGGATGCAGCATCCATCAGTATTCAAAGCGATGCCGTATGAAGCAGGCGGAAATCCTGATCCGGAGCGGCAAGCACAGCATGTCCGACATCGCGGCCTGGACCGGCTATAATGACCAGTCATCATTCAGCCGCGCTTATCGCGCCTATTTTGGCCATAAGCCTTCCGAGAGTCGGAAAAAAGCAAACACTTAAATAGAAAAACAAATAATAATAAAATATAACATCACATAATCAAGTAAAAAATCGTCCTTTCAAAGTCAAATTGACAATAATTAATTTGAAAGGACTGAATATGTCAGACAAACCTGTCGATTTTCCAAAGTACGCCCCCCTTACAGTTGCTGGGGAGGAATATGATGGAAACCCCGATAAAAATCCATTTAAAGGATCATCTATTGAAAATTACTTTTCAAAGCAATTCGTTCTGGAATTGAAGCAGAGAAGAAAAGACGTCGGCATTTCAAGTCGCATCGCTTATATGCTCGACTTGGAAAGAGTCGCTATCGGTTTTATAAAGGGCGATCCCGACGTACTCAATGCTGTCAGCCCGCTCGTCACAAATATCAACCCCGTACATCCCTTTCTGGAACCAAGCGGCGCCATCAGGGTTCAGGTCCCTCTGCCCCAGAATATGGAGCAGCTTTATATCCTTTGCGAGCAGATTCTCGGCAACAAAACTGTCAATAAAATGCCCAATCTGGATAAATACAAACTGACCCCGAAAGGTCTGTCCGATCCCAAATTTCCCTTTCCCTGGGTGTATAATGGGAAAGAGGAAATCTACCTTAAGAAGGGCCAAAAGCCCTATGAACGGGGTTTGATGATCTGGGATGACCCCAGCGGATATGCAGGCATCAATCCGGAAATTCGTTTTCCAAACCTGACCTTGCTTCTCCTCAGCATCATGTTCCAGCAGACCGATGTGGATGCCTATGGCGCACGTGGACGGTATGGGGATGCAACCTTGAAACGTCTTCTGGATGGTCACGGCATCCAGTGCAGCGAGGAAAAACCGTCACATCGCATGCTGTCCATGATTTCCTTCGATTGCGAAAGCGGCATGCCCAAGGGATATATCTCCGCTGCGGTATACAAGACAACCGTTCCACTTCAGGGCGGGAAATCTGTCACCGTCGACACAATTTTCAACCATTATGCCTTCGTTCCCAATTGCAGCCCGACTTTCCAGTCAAATCTTAAAATGACGCAGGCGATGTATATTTACATGTTGGGATATACCTCTTGCTATATCACCGGCAAACCCCTGCTGGATCATTATCTGGTGGCCCATTCGGACAAGAGCCCGGCGATCAAGGCGGTTTGCGATGCCGGCAAGTATATCTCGGCGAATAAAGAGATTTATGCAAAAATCGCAGATGATGCCTTTGACGCCATTACTCCGGTTGCCTCTCGCGGCAGCACATTTAAGGAGAAAGCCTCCGTTGCGGAGTTTCCGCACATCCAGTTTTACGATCAGTCCACTGTCCCGCGGGATGATCCGGGCGAAGAAGTCCCTGTCCCGAGTGATCGCTTCTACATCCCTGTGTATAGGGATTACATCAATCTGATTAAGTCAAAAAAGCCGGAAGCCGTTATTCCGGCCATATTGTCCAACGGTGGCCTGCAAGAAAAGCATCTTCCGGCACTGAGAGAGATTGCCGTGAGATATGGATATAAGGATGAAGCACCCCTTCTCAAATGGATGCGGACACCTGGCAGCTACAAACCGCTGGGGGCCAGAGTATTGTTACCGCTCCTCGATGACACGGATTCCGTTCCGGACAATTTCCCGATCAATGACAGGAAACAGATTTTCAGGGTTGACCCGACTGGGTTGGACCCGCAACCCAACTCGGAAAGCGGAAAGCTTGAAGATTTCCGGGCGGATATCCTGTACTTCCTGATCAAGGTGGCCAAAGACGGTAACACCGGCAACATTGATTATCCGGGTGCGCTTCCACGCCTGACCGACTTTGCTTTTATGGTGACCTATCAAATCCCGATCGGATATCGCAGTGCGATTGACTGGGGGGTTACCTATACCATAAGCCACCTCATCACGTCGTTCTCGCTGTTCCAACAAAACAAGATCAAATATCTCGGCAAAAACGCCAGCGATCTTCACAACAGCCTGATAACAGTTGGCGCGTCTGCGATGCAAACTGCCGTCTTCAACGTCATGATAGGTACTTTGGGCGTTGCTCAGGGTGTTGCGGAATATATCCGCAGCAAACCCAAGAAAAAAAGCGAAGCTACCAGCAAACTGTAACATGCGTAAAAAGTGGCTGCCGCGCAATCCGGCAGCCACCCCCTCCTGTTATACGACAGGATATATCTGGCAATCCGACACATAAATAAAAGTCATAAAGACGATGGCCGCCTTTGACTTTCAGCACGTATTGCGGTAGAAAATATCTGCCTGATTGTTCAACAACCGCCGCCTGACGACACTACCATAAATGGCTATTTCACCTCCAAACATCCGGCGCCGCCACCTTCCCTCCCATGCTGTGCTGCGCAGCTTTGAATCCGCCGCCCGGCACCAGAATTTCACGCTCGCGGCGGAAGAGCTGCATCTGACCCAAAGTGCCATCAGCCGTCAGGTCAAAGAGCTGGAGGCCCTGATCGGTTTCAGTCTGTTTCGCCGCGTCGGTCGGCAGGTTGTCCTCACGGAAGCCGGACGAAATTTTGCCAGTGAGCTGGCCGTCGATCTTGAAAATATCCACCAGACGGTGATGCGCGCCATCTCCGCCGGGGATGTGGGCGCAGCTTTGCGGATTGCGACCCTACCCACCTTCGCCTGCCGCTGGCTGATCCCTCGCCTGCCCGATTTCGCGACCCGCCACCCGATGATTGAAGTCGGCCTTTATACGCGCCTTAACCCCTTTGATCTGGAACGCGAACATTTTGACCTCGCCATTCATTTTGGCGCCGATGATTGGCCTCTCACGGACATGCGGACGCTCTGCTCCGAAACAATGATCCCAGTTGCCGCGCCCGCTTTTATCGCCGCATATGAGATTGGCAGTTTGGCCAAGCTTGCTCATACGCCGCTTTTGCATCTTGAATCCCGTCCACTCGTCTGGCGAGACTATTTCCGGCAGGTCGGCCTGCCAGAGGAACCTTTGCTCACCGGCAAATATTTCGATCAGTTTTCCATGATCATCGCGGGCGCCCTATCCTCGCTGGGTGCCGCACTCGTCCCCAGTTATCTGATCGAGGAGGAACTCGCCGAGGGCAAGCTGATCGCAATCAGTAACGAACCGCTCACGACCCGCAACAGCTATTACCTCGTCACACCACAGGGGCGAACCAATGACCATGTCGAGACGTTTATTAGCTGGATAAAAAGCTGTGTGGGCAAACAGCTTGCGTAACTTTTTCAATCATTCCTTTTTAGAATGAAACGAGAAGTTTTCATTGCTTTCAAACACCCCGTCTAAAAGACTATAATCGGGACGCGGAAATAACTTCAGAAATGTCGATCGATAAACTCGGACAGGAAAGAATACCATGACCATCGCTCACCTCACCGAAGAAATTCTGAACGGTCTAAGGGTTGAAAAATCCGCATATTCCGGCGGGGACATTCACGTCCAAAGTCCTGTTACCGGCGAGCAGATCGCCGCGGTGAAGACCCAGAGCGCTTCGGACGTCAACAAAACAATTGCGACAGCAAAATCCGCTTTCAGAAGTTGGCGGAATGTTCCCGCACCGGAGCGCGGGGAACTTGTCCGCCTGATGGGGGAAGAACTGCGCAAAGCGAAATCCGATCTCGGCAAGCTCGTCTCCATTGAAGTCGGCAAGATTCCTTCAGAAGGCGAAGGCGAAGTGCAGGAGATGATTGATATCTGTGATTTTGCCGTCGGCCTTTCGCGGCAGCTTTACGGCCTCACCATTGCAACCGAACGCCCCGGTCACCGGATGATGGAACAATGGCACCCCCTTGGCCCCGTTGGGGTAATCTCGGCGTTCAATTTTCCTGTCGCCGTCTGGTCCTGGAATACAGCGCTTGCCCTTGTCTGCGGCAATCCGGTGATCTGGAAGCCATCGGAAAAGGCGCCGCTCACCGCCCTTGCCTGCATGGCCATTGCAAAACGCGCGCTTGATCGTTTCGGCAAGGCGCCGGAGGGGTTGCTGAGCGTCATAAACGGCGCGGGCGACGTGGGCGAGGCGCTGGTCAGCAACCGGGATGTCGCTCTCATCTCCGCAACCGGTTCCACCCGCATGGGCCGTATTGTCGGCCCGAAAGTGGCCGAACGTTTCGGCCGCAGCATTCTGGAGCTTGGCGGTAACAATGCGGGCATTGTCGCGCCGAGCGCCGATCTCGACATGACCCTTCGCGCGGTTGCTTTCGGCGCCATGGGAACGGCGGGGCAACGTTGCACGACACTACGTCGCTTGTTCGTTCACAGCTCAATATATGACAATCTCGTCCCTGCCCTTCAGAAAGTCTATCGCGCCGTTTCTGTCGGCAATCCACTCGATACGCCGTCGCTCGTCGGCCCGCTGATCGACAAGGCTGCCTTCGACGGAATGCAGGCGGCGCTTGAAAAAGCGCGGGCCTCCGGTGGCGTCATTACCGGCGGAGAGCGCGTGGAGACCTGCTCAGCCGATGCCTATTATGCCCGTCCGGCCCTTGTCGAAATGCCAAAGCATGACGGCGTCGTACTGGAGGAAACTTTTGCGCCGATCCTCTATGTGGTGAAGTATGACGATCTCGATGACGCCATCGAGATGCAGAATGCGGTCGGCGCGGGCCTGTCCTCCTGCATCTTTACCCTCGATATGCGGGAAGCGGAACAGTTCCTGAGCGCCGCCGGGTCCGACTGCGGTATCGCCAATGTGAATATCGCCACGTCGGGCGCGGAAATCGGCGGCGCCTTCGGCGGCGAGAAAGAAACCGGCGGCGGACGGGAAAGCGGATCAGACGCCTGGAAAGGCTATATGCGCCGTACCACCAACACCGTTAATTACTCAAGCGAATTACCCCTCGCGCAAGGGGTCTCCTTTGATATCTGAGGCTATCATGATCTCTTGTCGCGAGAATGAAAAGCGACAGAAATCGGCCTTCGGTATGGGCCCCGGGCGGCCCGTCCGCCCTTTTGAAAAACACTGAAGGCGAGACCTGTGGCCATGCCGGACCTGATCAGTGAGAGTTACTGGAAACAAGGGGGAGGCAAACCGGCGGGCGATCAGGGCAACCTCTCGACAGAGTGCGATGTCGCCATTATCGGGGCCGGGTTTACCGGCCTCGCCGCCGCGCTGCATCTTGTGCGCGCCGGGCGGTCTGTTGTCGTGCTGGAGGCCTATGACATCGGTCATGGCTGCTCCGGACGCTCCGGCGGGATGTGCGGACCCAGCTTTCACAAGCTCGGCGTTCAGGGGCTGACAAAAAGATACGGAGAGGCGAAAGCCTGGGAAATCCTGCGCGAAAGTCTGGCGTCACTCGATTATTTCTTTTCGTTTGTCGCAGCCGAAGACATTGACTGCGACCTGCAATTTGTCGGCCGTTTCCGGGGCGCCGCGACGGCCAGGGAATATAACGCACTTGTCAAAGACTCAGCCCTGCTGGCAGACAAAATCGGCCTCAAATTTCATGCGGTCCCCCGAGACATGCAACGTGCCGAAATCGGCACGGATCTCTATCATGGCGGCGTCGTCTATGAACGGGACGCCGGTCTTAACCCCTACAAGCTCGTGACCGGCCTCGCCAGTCGCGCCGCCGCCGCAGGATGCCGGATTTTTGAAAATTGCGCCGTTCAGGGCATTGACCACAAGGGCCCCTTTAAAAGCCTGCAGACGAGGCGCGGGGAAATCCGCACAAAAACCGTCATTATCGCCACAAACGGCTATACAGGTCCGGAGTTCCCTTATTTCCGGCGGCGGCTCATTCCGGTGACCGCCGGTGTGGTGGCAACAGAGGATCTTGGGCCTCAGAAAATCCGCGAGATATCCCCCAAACTCAGAATGCACGGCGGCACGCACCGGCTGGTTTTCTGGTACCGGCCGACGCCGGATGGTCGGCGGATGATTTTCGGCGGCCGGGTCATGGATCGCAAACGGCGGCCGGGCCCTGTATCGGATGATCTTATGACGCTGGCGCGGCGCGTTTTCCCGCAGCTTGAAAACGCACAGGCCGAATATTGCTGGCAGGGCGATGTCGCCTATACCTTCGATCATGCCCCGCATCTTGGGGAGGTGGACGGTATTCATTTCGCCATGGGATATTGCGGCTCCGGCATCACCCGGTCTCTTTATTTCGCGCGCCAGCTCAGCCGGAGAATCCTCGGGCAAGCGGATGACACGACCGCCCATGACGACCTGAAGTTCACAACCATGCCCTTCTATTCCGGCAATCCCTGGTTCATGCCGTTCGTTCTGCGCTGGCATGCGCTGATGGATAAAGTGGCTGGCCACTAAAGCCCGTGGCAGGTTATCTTACTCCCGCATCAGGACTTCCTTGACCTTGCTCGCCACTTCCTTGAGAGAGAAGGGCTTTGGCAGGAAGTCGATCTTGCTGACATCGAAGTCGAGGTCCTGACGGAAGGCGTCCTCAGCATAGCCGGAAATGAAGATGACCTTAAGGTCCGGCGTTTCTTTCAGAATTTCTTTCACCAACGCCGGACCATCCATCACCGGCATCACCACATCGCTGATCAGGAGATCAATCGCCCCGTCATGGGCTCGCGAAACTTCCAGCGCCGCTTCGCCGCAATCGGCCTGCAAAACTGTATAGCCCACATTTTCGAGCGCCCGGGCGGCAAAAAGGCGGACAGGATCCTCATCCTCCACCAGCAGGATTGTTCCTTTGCCCGTCAAATCCCGATGTACCGCCTTTTGCGGCGCGTCTGTTGTGTCGCCTGCCCTTGCCTCTTCAGTGAAACGAGGCAGGAATATGCTGAAGGTTGTACCGATATCCTCATTATTTTCAGCAAAGATAAACCCGCCCGTCTGCTTGATAATACCGTAGACCGTACTGAGTCCAAGGCCCGTTCCCTCACCCACTTTCTTGGTCGTGAAGAAGGGTTCGAATATTTTGGCGAGTACTTTTTCGGGAATGCCGGTGCCGGTATCAGAAACCCTGACGAGGATATAGTCACCCGGTGGGATCAGATCATTATAGTTTTTCTGGCCGGGTGATATGGTCAGATTTTCCGTGCTGAAGGTGAGCAGGCCATCACCCGACATGGCATCACGGGCATTGACGGCCAGATTGATAATCACCTGTTCAAACTGGCCGCGATCCACCTTGACCAGCCATAAATCGCGTGCATGAGTGATTTTAAGCTGGATCGCCTCGCCGATCAGACGGCGCAGCAGGTTTGAAAGCTCGGCCAGTACATCGGTAAGGTCCGTCACTTCCGGTCGCAATGTCTGCTGACGGGAGAAGGCAAGGAGCTGGCGCACAAGTCCCGCCGCGCGGTTGGCGTTCTGTTTGATCTGGTTGATATCGGAATAGGACGGGTCGCCAACCTGATGGCGCAGCAACAGCAGGTCGCAGAACCCGATCATCGCCGTCAGCAAATTATTAAAATCATGCGCAATACCGCCCGCAAGCTGGCCAACGGCCTGCATCTTCTGGCTTTGTGCAAACTGTACTTCCAGGCTGCGCTGAATGGAGGTATCCACCACATGGATCAACAGACGTTCATCCGCCGGGTCTTCCCCCGCAATTGCACTGATATAGAAGCTGGCGGCCCGCTCCTCCGTTGCGCCAAGGAGTTTCACCTCGATCGCGGGCGCTGCCATATCGCTTGCCGACGCCTCCATCAGCTTCTGGCGAAGCGATTTCTGATCAGCTGCATCGACAAGATCCGTTACATGACTGCCGATCGCCTTGTTGAGAACAGTCCCGGTCAAGGCGCGAAATGCGGGATTGGCCTCCATCACCACGCCTTTCGCGTCCAGCAGCAGAATGCCGATGGGCGCCGCCTCGAAAAACCGGCGGAAATGCAGTTCGGCATTGGCCACCCTCTCGCGCCACTCCTTTTCCTGCAGTAGTTCCCGCACAACGGAGCGCGAACCGATCACTGCGCCTGCTTCATCCCGGACAACCGTCTGGGTAACATGAACCGGCAGCAGCGTCCCGTCTCGCCGTTTCAATGTCAGTTCCCCTTCATAAAGGGGGCCATCCGCGGTGACGATTTCCATTAGATCAAGTTGCGCTTCGTTCGCCTTGATCACCAGATCGCTGAAAATAAGCGCGCCCGCATTCAGCTCTTCCTGGCGATATCCGAGCCAGTCGGCGAACATACGATTGGCGAACAACAGCCGCCCCTCCCCATCCAGCGAGTAAAAACCGACTGGCGCATTGTTGAAATATTCTGACAGCTTCTCGCGGGCGAGGCGTTCTTCCTCTTCCAGACGGTGTTGCCCGGTTGTTTCGGTCACATACCAGATAATACTGTCCGGGAGCGCCGCCAGCGAATGGGCAAGTATGGACAGCCAGCGCCCTTTCGCGGTTTCCAGATCAAATCGCCCTCCTGTCGTTCCGTCATAGACAGCGGCCTTCAGCATCCTCTCCAGCTGCGACCTTGCCTTCTCATCATCGGCAAAATAGTCACCAAGGGTCATTCCCTCTTCCCGCCCTGAAAGGTCGAGCAATTCACGATAGGCATCATTGGCATAGATGAAACGGCCATCCTTGGTCGTCAGCAACCGTCCCTCCGGGCTGGAGGCGATCAGATCCGCCATCATGTCAAGATTGCCGCTCGCCGCCTGTCGAAGTCCGTGAAAGATCAGGTACCACAGGCCGAGCCCCATCGCCGCGACGACCATGGCGCTCAGGATAATGATATTAACAAGGCCAAGCTCTCGCCCAAGAAGCGCAGATATGACAATCAGTACGGCGACCAGAAAGAAAGCCGCGGCAAGCTGGCGGGCATCCACGCCCATAAAGAATTTGCGGTTTCTCCGTCGCCTGTCGATCTGCTGGTCCATCGCGCCCGTCTAATTCTTCAGTCTTGATTTGTTAAGGCGCATGACATAGCTGATGATTTCAGCCACCGCTTTGAAATGTTCATACGGGATTTCCTCATCCAGGTCACAGGCCTTGTGCAGGGCCCGGGCAAGCGGCGGATTTTCAACAATCGGGATTTCATTTTCCGTCGCAATTTCACGGATTTTCGCGGCGATATTGTCCATGCCCTTGGCGACAACGACAGGCGCGCGCTCCTCTTCCGGTTTGTATTGCAGGGCGACAGCGAAATGCGTCGGGTTGGTGATCACCACATCCGCCTCCGGCACCGCCTGCATCATGCGCTGCCGCGAACGTTCAGCCCTGAGCGCCCGTAGCCGCGCCCGCACCATCGGGTCGCCTTCCGTCTGCTTGAACTCGTCCTTGATCTCCTGCTTCGTCATGCGGAGTTCTTTATGATGATTGTATCGCTGATAGAGGAAGTCGAGCCCGGCAATGACGCTCATCACCGCGATAATGCCGGCGATCAGCAGCAGCGACTGTTCCTGAATGAGTTTCAGCACTTCCGGCACATCATAGGAAACAACAACGGGAAGCTCATTCATCGAGGGGAGAACAAACAATACCGCAACCGACCCGACAATCGCCAGCTTCAGCAAGCCTTTTGCGAACTCGACCAGTGATTTGGATGAGAAAAGACGCTTAAACCCTTTAAATATGGATATTTTTTCTAATTTAGGTTTGATCCGTTCAGCCGAAAGAACCGGGCGATGCTGAATAAGGGTGCCAATCAGACCGGCCAGCATCAAAGTGCCAAGGGCCGGCGCGACCACCCAGATCACCGCCCATCCGAGATCACCGAAGATCACGCCGAGATGAAACCGGTCGGTGGCAATGGCGTGAGGCTGTTCAATAAATTTCAACAGATCAAAGGTCAGACTCTTGCCAAGACCGGCGACGAAAATCAGGACAACCAGCCCGATTCCCATGGTCATGAACCAGTGTCCGACCTCCTGGGATTTAGGCACCTGCCCTTTTTTGAAGGCGTCTTCCAGCCGTTTGGCTGTTGGCTCTTCGGTTTTTTGGGCGTCATCCGTATCTTCAGCCATCGGCCCTTATTCCCCGAGAAAGCGATACAGCGCTTGCTCGTAATAACTGATAAACCACATCATCGCGGCGCCGATTGTAATCGCCAGAATGGCAAAGGAAAGAATAATCTGCAGGGGGATCGCGACAAAGAAAATCTGCACCTGGGGCATCAGGCGATTGAGCAGGCCAATGCCCATATAAAAAGTAATTCCGAAAACCAGAAAGGGAGCGGATATCTGGAAGCCGAGCAGGAAGGACTGCTGTACGAAATCCGCGACAAGCTGACTGATGGAGCCAAAATCCGGCGCCTGTCCGACGGGGAACACCCGATAGGTGGCGAAAGTCCCTTCAATAAACAGATGATGCATGTCGGTCACAAAAATCAGTGTCAGCCCCATCAGCGTCATGAAAGTACTGGTGATCGCCCCTTGAGTCATTTGCGCGGGATCGAAAAATTGCGCGGCAGCAAGGCCCGACTGCTGCGCAATGATGGAGCCCGCCACATGCAACGCGCTCAATAACAAGCGCAGCACCCCGCCCATGACAAGGCCAACGAGCGTTTCACCGAGAAGCAGCATCAGCAACCCGACCGGCGTTGCAGGCTCCGACGGCAGCTCCGGCGCGACAAAAGGCAGAACCAGAAAGCTGACTGCCAGTGCAATGGCCAGACGGATGCGCGGCGGGATAAACGCTTCGCCAAACCCCGGGACAACCATGAAGGCCGCCCCAAGACGCAGGAATACCAGCATGAAAAACCAGATATTTACGCTGAGGAATTCATCCAGCATCTAGCGCGCGTCCCTCATCCGAGACCAGATATCCGCTGGGCAAGCTGCTCCATCAGCTCAATCATCGAACTGATCATAAAGGGCATGAAAACGATCAGGGAAAGAAAAATGGCGAGAATTTTGGGGACGAAAACCAGCGTCATTTCCTGTATCTGCGTCAATGCCTGCACCAGCGCAATGATCAGACCTACGGCAAGAGCCACCAGCATGACCGGAGACGCCACCATCAGCAGCACCCATATCGACTCACGGACGACATCGACGACATCGGCGGTGTTCATGGTTTCAATCCTTTGCTGTACTACCGATTACAGCCTAGATTGGCATTTTTATGATGTCTTGATAAGCCTGAATTACACGATCACGAACAGCCACGACCGTTTCAAGGGTGGCCTCGGCATTGCTGACCGCGGTCACGATATCAGCGAGACCGGCATCCCCGGTGACGGATTCAAGACTGATCCGCTCGGCATTGACGCCATTTTCGATGGCCGTGCCCCCTGCTTCGGCCAGCATCTCGGCAAAGCTCGGACCGGTGAGTTCTTGCGCACCGTTCAGCGCTTCAGCTGGGCCTTTGGCTCCCACTGCGTTATTGATGGCCTTGGCATAGGCCTGCGTCGCAGCCAGTGCTGTCGTATCCGCCATAATCTACCCTTCTCTAACTTCTACTGCCGCAGGATATCAAGTGTGCGCATGATCATCTTCTTGGACGCCTCGATGGCCCCGAGGTTAGCCTGATAGGAGCGCTGGGTTTCCTTCATGTCCATTACCTCGATCAGGGAATTGACATTCGGCATTTTCACATAGCCATCGGCATTGGCCGCCGGATGACTCGGATTGAATTTGAGATCGAATTCACTGCGGTCCACGCCGATATTGGAAACCGCCACCTTGGTGATATTTTCCTCGCGGTCCAGGACATTTTTAAATGAAATGACTTTGCGGCGATATGGATCCTCTTCCGGCGTCTTGCCCATGCTGTCCTTATTTGCCAGATTTTCCGAGATCACCCGCATGCGCTGTCCCTGGGCATCGAGACCCGAAGCGGAGATCAGCATTGTCTTCAAAAGATCCATTTCAACGGTATCCTTTCAGTTATTTTCAGCGGCGGCCAAGGGCGGTTTTGATAAGACCGAGGTTTTTCTTGTAAAGCGAAGTGGTCAGTTCATACTGAATTTGCGTATCGGCGACCTTCATCATTTCTTCTTCCAGCATCACCGCGTTGCCCGTAGGCGTCATTTCGGTGACATTCCGGTCGATCTGCGATTCATATCGGGATGCCTCGCCAACAAAAATATGGCGCGTATTGGTCCGGCTGATATGCACATTCTCTTCCTGAGGCCCCTGAATAAATTCTCTGAATTTCAAAGGCTTGAGATCACGCGCGCGATAATTCGGCGTATCTGAATTGGCAATATTCTGGGCCAGCACCTTCTGGCGGGCCGTCAGCCATTTCATTTTCTCCGTCAGCGCGGCGAAGAGCGGAATTTTTTCCAGGTTCATCTCAGGATCGTTTCCGTTCGCGGTTTATCCTGAGCCTACAATAAGGAACAAACCTTAACAGAGAATGAACTTATACTCCGCCCCATCACCCCAGCGCATAAAAAAACGCCCCCGCAAGCGGAGGCGTCTCATAAGCATTACAGTGCGTCTTTTCAGGCGGCTTCCCAAGCTTCCGGTTCATATTTGACGATACGATCCGCGAAGTTCGCAACCAGCGCCTCATCTGCCGACAGGCCCGTAACCAGCATGTCATCGACATGCAGTTCCCCATCATGGATTGCCACGCCTTTTTCCGTCAGCGTTCCAACGGCATCCTCAGGGGCGACGACGCTGCGTCCTTCCAGCAGACCGGCCTCGGCGAGAATGCGCGCGGCATCCTGAACCAGAGCGACAGGTTTGTTATCTTCCATAAAACCGCGCATGAAGCGGGCCGCCTGCGGATCGGAGATCAGACGGCTCACATGCCGGGAGCCCCCCGGGATGACAACCGCATCGAAATGATGGGACATGGACAGCTCAAGCTGGGCGTTGGCCGGAAAGAAATGGCCCCAGCCATTGCCATGCCAGCTGTTAACGACGCCTTTTTCCGGCGAGACGATCTTGACATCGGCTCCGGTGGTCACAAGAGCCTTGTGCAGGCTGGTCATATGGGATTCTTCAAATCCGTTGGCAACAAGAATGGCAACGGTCTTGCCGTTCAGCACATTTTCCATGTCATTCATTAAATTCTTACTCCTCTTAATCTCTCGCAGGCACCGCGCGTCATCAAATTATTGAACGACGGGAGCATTCAACATTGCGGGGCTTTTCCTTACAGGAACAGCCGATCGTGTCACAACGACATTTGTTCAGTTTCACTTGTGCAAGTCGGAGCAATGCTCCTGCCAGTCTATCTGCACAGCGCCGGTCACAATTAATAGAGGCAATGTCGCCATTGTCCGGCGAACGGAACATAGTCTTTCCCGCAGCGCGTTGCAAGAAGGAACTTGCATATTTTCACCCCGCATTTATATGCTCTCAACGGTGTAAACAAAATTTAATCACATTTGCTGTATACGTACCTTACTGGTCAGGCAAGACCGGAGCGAAACCATGACAAATGATGACAATTCAGCCCGCATGCGTACAGACGAGCCCCTTGCTGTGGCGCTGCGCTATGGGGATCGGTCTGCCGCCCTTGCGACAGTCACAGCAAGCGGCAAAGGGGCGCTTGCCGAACGCATCTTGCAATTAGCTTTCGCTCATGGTGTAAAGGTGCGCACTGATTCCGATCTGGCGCAGATTTTATCGGAAATCGAGGTTGACTGCCCTATTCCCCATGAGGCATTCGCCGCGGTTTCGGAAATCCTTGCCTATCTTTATCGGTGTCAGGAAAAAACGCCAGACTGACCAGTGTGCCATGGAAAAAATCGCAAATATAAATGCAGAGATATCCGATGTCATGGATGACATTTCTGACTATCTGGAACAGACCCGCCAAGGGATGATGGTCGATATGGGTTCATTGCCGGAAAAGATTGTCCGTCTTCAGGGAAAAGTGCAGAGCACACCCCGCGAGGATCGGCTTCGCCTGACGGTGTTCATGAACCAGATGATGCAGGCGCTCAATCTGCTTTCCGACGAAATCCAAAAGCAGCATGATCTGATCAGCCGGAATATTCAACGCGTTGAAGGCAGTGCCCCCTAAAGAATAGTTTTCAAATCCATGTGAGGCCGCTACTGTATGCCCGGAATGACAAACCGAGCGGACAAATTTTTGATGGCTGGCCAATGGAACCCGTACAATACCTGAAATATATTGTCGGCCTGCTCATTGTCCTTGGCCTGATTGCGCTGATTACTCTGCTGGCGCGACGGCTGGGTATGGTTCCCCGTGCAAATCGCGATCCCAATGCCCCAAAACGTCTTTCCGTGACCGATGTCATTGCCATAGATGCGAAGCGCCGTCTGGTCCTTATCAAGCGCGATGACCGGGAACATCTGTTGCTGCTCGGGCCGGAGCGGGATCTTGTGATTGAGCAGAATATCCAACCTCCGGCCTCCGCCGATCCGATAGAAATGAAGCACCTATGACCGGAATTTCCAGACTTCGCTCCGCCTCGTTGCCCGGCATTGGCAAGGGTCTTTGCTTTTTCGCCCTTCTCGCGCTGGTCTTCTTCGCCCTTCCCTCTGACAGTATTGCACAGTCGATTTCCCTTGATTTCGGGGAGGATGCCGGACCGCTGACCGGACGGATCGTCCAGCTTGTTGTCCTGATGACGGTGCTCAGCCTGGCGCCGGCCATCCTCATTGTTATGACCTCCTTCACGCGGCTGATCGTTGTCCTCTCGCTACTGAGAAGTGCACTCGGCGTTCAATCGACCCCGCCAAATGTGGTGCTGATCTCCCTCGCGCTCTTTCTCACCGCCTTCATCATGGCGCCGACTTTCGAGGCGGCTTATGAAAACGGCATTGTCCCGCTGATGGAAGAACAGATCGACGAGACGGAAGCCTTCAACCGGACCATCGATCCGTTCCGCACCTTCATGATGGAGCATACGCGCGAGAAGGATGTTCTGCTATTCATGGACCTGAGCCAAACACAGGAGGCCGCCACGCCAGAAGAAATCCCGCTCAAGGTGCTGGTGCCTGCGTTTATGATCAGCGAACTCAAACGTGCGTTCGAGATCGGCTTCCTGCTGTTCGTCCCCTTTATCGTCATTGATATGGTGGTCGCCTCAATCCTGATGTCCATGGGTATGATGATGCTGCCACCCGTGATGATTTCGCTCCCCTTCAAGCTGATTTTCTTTGTGCTGGTCGATGGCTGGAACCTGGTGGCGAAAAGCCTGGTGGAAAGCTTCTTCAATGGCGCGACGTAGCGGTATTTCACTTCGTGCTTTGTCGGGCCTGAAGAAAAGTGGCTTACTCCTTGCGCTGGTTGCCCTGCTCGGCCTGGCGGCGCTGTTCTTACCGCAATTTTCCGGCGAGAGCGCGGCGCGAGGCGGCTGGTCAAAAACGAAACCGGCCATCAATCTCACCCATATTTTTGAAGGGGAGATCAACCGTTCCGGCAAGCCTGTCGGTTTTCATGTTGCCCCCAAAGAACCCATGGGTGCCAAATCCCGAATCCGGGAAGTGATGTCCGGCCCCAATCGGGCGGGCGTCTATACCGCGATGGTCGAGATTTATGACCCCGGGGAGCGCCGCTGGAAAGAAAAATTCTCCAGCTTTTTCCCGGATGATTTTTCCCGCCAACAGGTCATCGACAGCATTCTCTTTGCTCTCGCCAATAACATGCTGCCCAAGGGAGCACGCTGGCGCGGTCCTTCCGGTCATGGTTTTCTGATAGAAGGTTATCGCTACAGCAGCGGTGATGTAAACACGGCCTATCCGCTTTACGTGGCCGACAGGGGGATCTACAAATGATGGAGATCAGCATCCGTCGGGACAGAAAAACCGGCCTTCTGCATATTAAAACTACCCCTGAAAACAAACTTCTGGAAGAGTTCTTCGAAACAGAAATTCAGAATGATCTTGCGCTCATCGACTATGTTTATGCCCGCCTCGCCCGGCAGGAAGACACCGAGACGGAGATTACTGGCAACGCCTTTTCCCTGTTGCTGACCCACGACCGCTATATCATTACCCCGCTCTTTGAACAGGGCCTTCCTCCCTTTGAGGGCCCGCAGGAGGAATTTCTTCATATCCTCGACTGCTGGCGTAAACGACTGGAGAAAGACAACCTGAAATCTTAACGAGCTGTTAACATTTTTCACCCATAAAGAGTATATATGGAATTTTTTATCCGCATAAAGTTTGTTTAAAATTTTACCGGCCGGAGAAAAACGATGACAACCATTCTGGGATCTGCAATCAGCGGCATGGCGGCGGCGGCGAAACGGGTCGAAGTTTCCGCACAGAATCTTGTCAATATGCAAAGCGTCGGCACTCCTGGCGCTACCGGGCAGAAAAGCTCCTACAAGGCGGTTGAACCGGTCCAGACAACCGATGCGATCGGCGCGCCGCATATCAAGGTGCGCGAACGTGATCCGGCAACCGTTCAGGGCCATGCCCCCTATCACCTGCTAGCCGATGAGAACGGCCTTGTGGAAATGCCAAATGTGGATGTGGCAAGCGAGATTGTCGATCAGAACATGGCGCTCAATAGCTATAAGGCCAATGTGAAGATGCTGGAGGTCTGGGACCAGATGCAGCAGGCCACGCTCGATTTAAAAAGCTGACGATCCGTCGCCCGGTTTCACTTCAAGCTAGTTATCACTTCAAACTAGTTATCAGTTCAAGCGGTTTCACCATCGCCCGAGGGTCAAACAGGGCGGCAACGCTACACGCGCCCTTAACTCCCGCAAGCGCCACTTGCTGAAGCCCTGCTTTGGGCTGTTCCGGCCGCCGGTAGCCAATAAGCTGACCGCCCTCAATCTCCACGTCAATTTCTCTCGGATCAAGAGCAAGGCCTTCGCCTGTCACTTTCATCCGCGCTTCTTTCGCGGTCCACAAATGAAAGAACAGGCTGCGCCGTGACTGTTCGTCGAGAACAGCAAGTTCACCTTGTTCCGCAGTGGTATAGTAGTGACGGCTGAGATCGTCGATCTCTACCTTGCGATCAAACATTTCAATATCAATGCCGATTTCCCCCTCTCTGCTGATGGCATAGGCTGCCATATCGGCGGAATGGGACATGTTAAAATAAAGGCCGCCATCGCGAAGGAAAGGCTTGCCCCGTTCTCCGGTTTCAAAAAAAAGCTGATCAGCGGGCACATTCATATAGCGCGCAAGAATATGGCGTAATACGCCATGTGCGCGGATGTAACGGTTACGATGTATATCAAAGCGGAACCGTTCTGCACGCGCCTGTTCCGCCGCGTTGAGGACAGACCAGCAGGCTGGCAGAGCGACACCCTGCATATCCCCAATTCCCGCGTGATATATATGCGTATTCTCCGCCCCAAAGGCAACCATGGCCGAAATATCCATATGCTTTTACTAACTAACCATATTGAGGCGGATGATAATGCGCCTGCCGCATTCAACAAGTCAAATTGCGTGCGGCGGCAATTTGCCGGGTAAAAAACTTGATCGCAATCAATGCATCCGGTCGTTCAGGGGCGCTAGAATTAATGCAGAATTACAGCCCGGAAAACCCATATGTCGCAGGTTATTGCAAAGCTGCTGGAAGACCATCGGCGCATGACGGTGCTCCTTGATATGCTGGAGAGGGAAATCAGCCATTATCTTGCCGGCTTTGCACTCAATCATTTCCTGATTGAGACCATTCTTGATTATCTGACAAACTTCCCTCGCAAATGCCACCATCCGGTCGAAAACCTCATACTCCAAAAAATGACCATACGATCTCCCGCCCATGCCTCCTACCTGCGGGAGATCGTCGTCGAACATGAACGGCTAAAATATTTGCTGGATATCTTCATAACGACCTTTGAACGGGAAAAATCAGGACAGGTTATTCGCCCATACAGGCTCGCAAAGGACATACGCAGCTATATGGAATATCTTCGCTGGCATATGGAGCGGGAGGAGAGCCTCTTCTTTCCTGCTGCAGAGAAAATATTGTTTCAATCGGACTGGGATATCATCGAGACCCGCATGAATGACAAGGGCGATCCGATATTCGGCCGCGAAGCCGACCGCCAGTACCGCGCTCTCCACAAGGTTCTGGTGGACTGGAGCGAGAAATAGTCCCGCCAAGTCCATTCGTATGTCCGCGGGCGGGGTCCGCTATCCGCCCAGCGCCTGATAAAGCGTAACTTCCGTATCAAGACGATTGAAAATATTACCGAGCACGGCATTTTCCGCATTGCGGCGGCGTTGCTGCGCGTCCAACCATTGACGAATGGGGATCGCTCCCGCCCGGTATTGCCGCTCATAGAGTCCTTCCGCGTCCCGCGCCGCCGCATAGGACGCTTCGAGGAATTCCGCCTCGGCCGCATATTGAATACGAGCGGACAGTGCATTTTCGACTTCACCGATCGCCTGATAGAATGTCTGGCGGAAGAGAGCCGTTGCCGCCTCATATTGCGCCTTTGAGATATCGACATTGAGGGCAATCCGGTCAAAATTCAAAAGCGGCGCCGCAAGAGTGCCCGACAGATATGCAATCGGATTGCTCAGGAAATCAAACAACTCGTTACTCCCGGCACCAAGATCGCCGGTCAGCCGGAAGTTCGGATAAAAGCTCGCCCGCGTCGCATCCACGCTGGCCAGCAGCGAGCGCAAACGCAACTCATCTCTCTTGAGATCCGGGCGTCGGGAGATCAGTTC
>CEOG01037319.1_pt1 | contig 27667 bp, 25 predicted proteins | sample 530301 | NCBI WGS metagenome assembly CEOG01 (sample SAMEA2619903, study PRJEB7988) | marine metagenome | biome: marine biome (ENVO:00000447); feature: surface water layer (ENVO:00002042); material: "saline water (ENVO:00002010), including plankton (ENVO:xxxxxxxx)" | depth 5 m | reverse complement strand
GTGGCGGCCCCCGCCGGGTTTGCCAGATTGTTGAGATGGGCAACCAGCGCATTATATCGCATATCCGCCGCCTGCCAGGCGGGCTGTGAATGGTCCGCCGCGCTGTCCAGCCGTTGCCGGGTCAAGGTGAGAAGCTTGAGCGTCCGGTTGATTGCCGCCTTGTTCGCAGGTGCGGTGCCGGCAAACTGCTGTTCATATTTCTGGATATCAACAAGCGCACCTTCAATGATCCTGTCATCAGCCGCGTTGGCCAATGTCGGCACAGCCATGAGGGCGAGAGATAAATAAAGAATTGCAGTGAGTTTTTTCATAGCACCGACCCCCGACTTGACTGAAGCTATCCATCGCCTTGCAGACATTCTTAGTGCCTGTTGCAATGAAAATACCATTTTATTCTTAACTATACGAGGTTTTAGGGTGATCCCGGAAATGCCGTGACGGCTTTTCCGAAAAGGGGGAGGCATTTCTACAAATGCCTCCCGCCACTATTAATGCCCTTTGTAGCGCTTGATCTCGCCAGAGGCGAGGCGTTCACTGTAGGAATGAAATTCCTTTTTCACGACCTTCATCAGGAAGTAAAGGGCGAAGATGTTGACAACTGCCATAGCGAAGATGGCCGCATCGGAGAAGTCGATAACTGGACCAAGGCTGGCAGCCGCGCCGATAACAACAAAAACGCAGAAAATCAGCTTGAAGATCAGTTCTGACGTCTTCCCCTCACCAAACAGATAGGTCCAGCTTTTCAGGCCGTAATAAGACCAGGAAATCATCGTTGAGAAGGCAAATAGCACAACGGCAATTGCCAGGACATAAGGGAACCAACTGACGGCGGAGCCAAAAGCGGCAGATGTCAGGCCTACGCCGGAGACGCCGCCGACTGTCGCAATGGCGGAGCCATCCAGTAGATAATTCCCCGTTACCGGATCAATTATGAGCTGCCCCGTGATGATAATGACAAGGGCGGTCATCGTGCAGATAACAACTGTATCGATGAACGGCTCCAGCAGCGAGACAAACCCCTCGGTGATTGGTTCTTTTGTCCGTACTGCCGAATGGGCAATGGCGGCAGAGCCAACACCTGCCTCGTTCGAAAAGGCGGCGCGCTTGAAACCCTGGATTAGTGCGCCCACCATGCCGCCGGCAACGCCGAGACCGGTGAAGGCCCCTTCGAAAATCTGACCGAAGGCCCATCCGATCTTGTCATAATTGACGAGAAGGATAATGATTGCCGCGCCGACATAAAGAATGCCCATGAAGGGAACAACCTTTTCTGTCACTTTTGCGATGGATTTGAGGCCGCCGACAATCACGGCAAAGACGATCGTGGCAAAAGCGAGGCCAGTGATCCAGCCCGGATAATCCCCAACGATCCCGGCAATCTGCGCATGGGCCTGATTGGCCTGAAACATATTTCCGCCGCCAAGCGCGCCAAGGATACAGAAAATGGCGAACAGAATGGCAAGAAATTTGCCTCCTGGAATGCCAAGTTCTTTAAAGCCCTTGGAGATGTAATACATCGGGCCGCCGGAAACGGTGCCGTCAGCATATTCGTTGCGGTATTTGACACCAAGCGTACATTCCGTGAATTTCGACGCCATGCCGAGCAGTCCGGCGAGGATCATCCAGAATGTGGCGCCGGGCCCGCCAATGCCGATGGCCACCGCCACCCCCGCAATATTGCCAAGGCCGACAGTTCCTGACAGGGCTGTCGCTAGCGCCTGAAAGTGACTGACTTCACCGGCATCATTGGGATCCGAATAATCGCCTTTCACGAGGCGAATTGCATGGGCAAAGAAGCGGAATTGGACAAGGCCGAAGTAGATGGTGAAAATACTGGCCGCGATCACCAGCCACATAACGATCCAGGGAAAGCTGGTTCCCGGTATGGGCGCAAAAATGAAATTGACAAAAGGCCCGGTGATTGTCGCGAACATGCTGTTGACTTGCTGGTCTATGGTCATTGCTTCCTGTGCAAATGCCGACCTGGCGGTAATGATGGCTGCGAATGAGATAAGCAGCGCAGTATAGAATTTTTTCATAACGACTCCCCCCTTAGCCGATGACGGTTACTGGCACAGATGCATTCATCACCAGGTTTGACGTTGAACTGCCAAAGAAACGGGACCGTATCCGGCTGCTGGATGTCCGGCCGACAATGATCTGCTCCGCCTTTTCCTCTTTCGCAATATCGTTGAGAATATCGGCAACGTCGCCGTGACGGACGATGCCCCGCGCCGCAACCCCCGCAGCCTTAAGACTTGCTACTGCCGGATCAACAACCCGTTCCATGGCGGTGGAAATCTCTTCCTCCCGCCGTTTGTGGCGGACAGCATTTTCTTCTGCCGTCTGGAATGAATAGGGAGACCATTCAACAACATATACGAGCAGAAGCTCGCAGTCCTTTATCAGGTTCGCCATACGCTTGCCATATTCCAAGACGCGATCCCCCGACTCATGGCCGTCCAGGCCAATTACCAGTAAAGTTGTCATTTTTACTTACCCTCCTCTTAAGTACCGATTGAGCACTTTCGTTAGCAGGCCATTGAAAGTACGTTAATATTTGGAGGAATTGATCCTGAAATCGGAAATCAGGAATGTAGATTTTAATGTCCCCCTGAAATCATATTAATGCATAAAACTATATTATGGGAACTGTATTGTTATCTTGATAAAAATCTATTTTGATTCAATTGATTGGAGCGGGGAAAAATTTTATGCGGCGGCATCGAGATGTAATGTATGGTGGAATTCAAACAACAAGAAAGGGGCGTGTCATGACCTATGAACATATTGTCTGTGATACAGAAAACGGAGTGGCCGTTATTACCTTGAACCGGCCGGACAAGTTGAATGCCTGGACGCGGGTGATGGAGCGTGAGGTGCGCAGCGCTATGGAAACGGCGGAAAAGGATGCGGCGGTCCGGGTTATCGTGCTGACCGGAGCGGGGCGGGGGTTCTGTGCCGGGGCAGATATGGATTTGTTAAGCGGAATTGAAAGTGGCGCGGACAAACGCGAAGGCCCTGTCACTGGAACAGCGGCTTATAATGCCGCCATTCGTCCCGATTTTCAGACACAATATTCCTATTTTCCCGCTCTCAGCAAACCGGTTATCGGCGCGATTAATGGGCCTGCAGCAGGCCTTGGGATGGTGATCGCCCTTTATTGCGATTTGCGGTTTGCCAGTAATGATGCAATTTTCATGACGGCATTTGCCAAGCGAGGCCTGATTGCAGAGCACGGAATTTCCTGGATGCTGCCGCGCCTGATCGGGCACGCGGCGGCGCTTGATCTGCTGCTGTCCTCCCGGCGTATAGGGGCGGAGGAGGCGCTGGCGCTCGGGCTTGTCAATCAGCTTTATGAAGCGAGTGCGCTCATGCCAGCGGTGATGGCTTATGCCACGGATCTCGCGCAGAATGTCTCGCCGCGTTCCATGGCGGTCATGAAGCGTCAGGTTTACGGGGCGATGTTCCAGACGCTGAACGAAGCCGTTGCGATCGGTAATGAAGAAATGATCAAAAGCTTTGCCAGCGAGGACTTCAAGGAAGGGGTCGCACATTTCCTGGAGAAGCGCCCCGCCCGTTTTACCGGCAAATAAACAGAGCATCGCGGCAGAACAGTCCGGGGCGGAATCGAATATTGATCCGTGAGCCGTCTATACGGCGGTTTTTATTCAGTCTTCGTATCTAAAACCGATTTTCAGTACGACCTGATAATGGATGACTTTGTCATCCTTGATATGGCCGCGGATCTCTTTGGTTTCGAACCAGTCAAGGTTCCGGATGGTCTGGGAGGCGCGCGTTACGGCCTTCTCGATAGCGTCCTCAATAGACACACTCGAACTGCCAACCAGCTCTGTCACGGAATAGATATTGTCACTCATGTCATATTCTCCTTTCCCGGGGGGCTTGCCGCGTGGGACACGCAGATAGGGCGGCGAGTTATTGTTGCGGTACTGGTGGATTGTCAGAATGGATTGTAAAAGCCGGTCTATCCTGTTAGCGGCCTCAATTTCTTGCGCCATCGATGGAGAGAGGGCTAAAGCATGTCTGTGCGAATCCGCCGCGTCTTCCAGCAATTCCTGCACAGTGCGTTCATCCAGTACGGCATTATCCAACAATGCAAGAGCAAGACTTTCAAATATGCTCAATGCCGCTTTCCCGAATATGGCGTCTGATGTATTACTCAAGGCAACAATCTCGCTCCTCTTCATATGGATGGATAGCGTGGGGAAAAGGGCGGGCTTACGCATTTACATAGGTTATGCTTGATCACAATTTCGCCAATCCCATCTGTATGATGCTGACGGACAGACTTCTGATATTGATTTTTTAACCGGGACACATGCCGAATATGGGCGATACAATTTCGACGGATGCAGAGATTTTTATTGCGAAATTTTCGTCTTATGTTGACCTGTCCGAGGCAGAAGTCAGGGTAATCGAAGGATTGACGCGCGACTGTACGACCTTTGATGAAAATCAGGATATTATTCAGGAGAGCGAGAAGAACGCGAGTGCATACCTATTGCAATCGGGCTGGGCCATTCGCTATAAAATCGTCCCCAATGGCGGCCGGCAGATTATTTCCTTTCTGTTGCCCGGCGATATATTCGGGTTTCGTGAAAGCCTGTTTGACCTGTCCGATGATTCGGTTCAGGCGCTGACGTCTGTCAGGGTGCACCGGATTCCCGCCGAAAAAATTGCCGATATCTGTGATAACTCTACCAATCTGTCGCTGGCGCTTACCTGGGCGCGGGCGCGGGAACAGGCAATCCTTATGGAGCATATTGTCCGGCTTGGACGGCGTAATGCCTATGAACGTCTCGGTCATCTGCTGCTGGAACTGCTGCACCGATTGCAGCTTGTTGATAAAGCGGGACGGAGCGATTACTTCCTGCCGCTGACGCAGGAAGTGCTGGCCGATACGCTTGGTCTCAGCATTGTGCATGTCAATCGGACACTGCGCAAGCTGCGCAATGACCGGATGATTGAACTGGATCCCCAGACCAGACGCTTAAAGATCATCGATCAGGAGGCGCTCAGTGAACGGGCCGGTTATGATCAGACCTTTCTTGATCAGTCTGCCTTGACGCAGGACTGCATTAATGACGCTGTCGGTTAAGCCGCAGGCATTAAAACAATAAAAGTTTTCATTTACTATCAACTAATTGCGCCTGGTGTGAGTAAAAATATACTCATATTAAACCATGTTAATGCCGCCAACGGCCGGATTTGCACAATAGGCCCTGTCGAAACAACGCGCCAATTGTCAGGGTAATCCGTAACTGCCGCATGGCAGGCTAAGGGATATACCAGACGATTGACGAAGTCCGGCGGAACCGCAGGGTTAAGGACAATTCTGTCCAATGTCGTCCGCCACTATCCCACGGCTCCAGCTAATAGCGACGCCATTATGAAAGGAGCGCCACTATGGGAAAGAAAGAATTTGAAAACAAACTGCGGGCACAGCTCGACCAATGGGAGGCCGAAATCAATCGGCTTCGCGCAAAAGCAGATGTCGCCCAGGCCGAGGCACGGGTGAAGTATCACGAAGAAATTGAAGAGCTGCGTGTGCAGAAAAGAGAGGCTGAAGCCCGGCTTGATGAATTGAACAACGCCGGAGACGATGCCTGGGAAGACATGAAAGCTGGAATGGAATCGGCTTGGAAAAATCTGGGCGATGCAGTGAACAAAGCTGCAGCCCGTTTCAAATAAGCCCGTTTAACGTAAATAGTAAATAGGAGTATTTCATGAAAATACTAAAAGCAATGACAGTTGGAACTGTAGCCGCAACAATGGCTTTTGGCGCCCCCGTCGCCTTTGCGGCAAATACCGCTGCGACAACGAGTGAAAGCGATGTCTCCGTGGAGGATGTTCAGGCTAAAATCTCGGAGACATTCGAGTCGATCTCCAACTATACGGTTGATCAACGCGATGAGGCGGTTGAAAGCATCAAGGAAACCCTTGCCGAGCTTGACCAGGAAATCGATGAGCTGGAAGCGGACGCCCGGGATCAATGGGCGGATATGTCCGAAGCCACGCGGGAGAAAACATCTGCTGCACTCGTTGAGCTCAGAAAACAGCGTAATATGCTGGGCGAACAGTTTGGCGCCATGCAGCAGGGTGCGGACAGCACCTGGGATGACATGAAAGCCGGCCTGGCAGATGCATGGGCGGCAGTGAAGGAAGCCTGGCAGAATGTCATCGGTTCTGAAAAAGCAGAATAATCATCGAATGATGTCCTGAAAAAAAACGGTGACTGGCGGCGGCATCCATACGGGCTTGTTGCCGCCCGTCACACTTGATTGTGATCCATATGTCACGGCGGACGGAAAAGCAGTCTGCCGGAAAACAGGATAAAAACACATGTGCGGAATTTGTGGAGAAATCACCTTCGATGGCTCTCCGGTCTCACTTTCGGCAATCAGCCGAATGATGCAGACGATGGCGCCGCGGGGTCCTGATGCAGCAGGCGCCTATCTGTTTGGCCAGACAGCGCTCGGGCATCGCCGTCTTAAAATCATTGATTTGTCCGAGCGCTCGCATCAGCCATTGGTCGATGTCGAACATGGGCTGTCCATTGCGTTTAACGGCTGTCTCTATAATTATCGGGACTTGCGGCGGGATCTGGAGAAAAAAGGATACAAATTCCATTCAGATGGCGATACCGAAGTAATCCTCAAATCTTACGCGCATTGGGGACTGGATTGCGTTGCGCGCTTTCAGGGAATGTTTGCATTTGCTATTCAGGAGCGGGACAGCGGTCGCCTGATTCTCGCCCGTGACCGGCTTGGCATCAAGCCGCTGTATCTTGCGCCAGGGGCGAACGGCAAACGGCTGCGCTTCGCCTCCAGCCTGCCCGCCCTCCTCGCGGCGGGAGAGGTGGATACCGCGATTGACTCGGCGGGCCTGCATCATTTCATGTCATTTCACGCGGTCGTGCCGCCGCCCTACACCCTTCTTAAGGGGGTGCGCAAACTGCCGCCGGCGACCATACGGGTGATTGAACCGGATGGCACCGAAAAGGACAGGCGTTACTGGCAGCTTGATTTCGCCCGCACGGCGGAGGAGGAAAACCGGCCCGCCGAAGAATGGCAGGATGAGCTGTTAACCGCCCTTCGCCGCGCGGTGGATCGCCGTATGATCGCCGATGTGCCGGTTGGCGTGCTGCTTTCTGGCGGCGTTGACTCGAGCCTCATTGTCGGTCTGCTGGCGGAGGCCGGGCAAACGGGGCTCAAAACATTCTCCGTTGGTTTTGAAGCGGCCCATGGTGAAAAAGGCGATGAGTTTCAATATTCCGATTTGATCGCACAGCATTTCGGCACGGACCATTACAAGACAATGGTGCCGTCCAGCCGGTTGCTGGGGGCGTTGCCGAAATGCTTCGCGGCCATGTCCGAACCTATGGTGAGCTATGACAATATAGGTTTCTACCTGCTGTCGGAAGAAGTTTCGAAGCAGGTAAAGGTGGTGCAGAGCGGGCAGGGAGCGGATGAGATATTTGCCGGTTATCACTGGTATCCGCCGCTTGAAAAAACGAATGATCCGGTTGGCGACTATGCAAAAGTTTTCTTTGACCGGGATCACGAGGAATATGCGCGGGCGATTTCGGAAAATTATATAGGGCAGGATTACAGCCGTGAATTTGTTGCTGCCTATTTTGACCGAAACAGTAGCACCTACCCGGTTGAAAAAGCGCTCGATCTTGATACCAATGTGATGCTTGTCGATGATCCGGTAAAGCGGGTCGATAACATGACCATGGCCTGGGGGTTGGAGGCGCGGGTACCGTTTCTTGATCACGAGCTGGTCGAGCTGGCGGCGAAGATACCGTCGCGGCACAAGCTGGCGAGCGGTGGCAAGGGCATCCTGAAGGATGTGGCACGCAGGATCATTCCCGAAGAAGTGATTGATCGGCCAAAAGGGTATTTTCCCGTCCCCGCCCTCAAATATGTCGATGGGGAATATCTGGAACTTGTCAGCGATACGTTGAATTCGACGGCTGCGCGAGAGCGGGGGTTGTTCCGGCCAGACTATGTCGAGGAACTGCTCGCCGATCCGACAATGCATATCACACCACTCCGCGGTTCGAAACTCTGGCAACTCGCCACACTGGAGCTATGGTTGCAAACCCACGGCGTATAAACAGGGGCAGACGATGACGGCAGCGAAAGAAACAGAGACGAACAAATCTGTACGGGATTCCCAGGCGTCGCTGAAAAACTGGGGAGAGCCGCCGGATAGCCTCAAAGCGGATCGGATCGGCCGAAATATCGCCGCCGATTGCGGTTGGGGGCGGCTCCTTTTCGGACAGACATTCGATGATGGCGAGGCGCTTGCAAAAGCGCTGGCCGAAGAGGCGAAGAGTGAGCGTGACGTGGCGATGTATGTGCGGGAGCCGCATGTCGTCCTGTCCTATGCGCCGCAAATGCTGTTTCTTGATCCATCACACACCTTCCGGCTTGATCTGAAGCGCCATCGCATGCAACGGGCAAATCCGCAGCAGTTCATAATTCGCAAAGGTGTGTCCGGGGATGAAAAGGCCGTGAACCGTCTTTATCTGGGTCGCGCCATGGTGCCCGTCCGTGAGAATTATTTCAGCCCGGAACAGATTGACCCGGCCGTGGAGGTGCTGATCGCAGAGGAGGTGACGGGCAATCCGGATGTCATTGGTGTCGTGATGTCGGTAGATCATGAAAAGGCGATGCAGGATCCCGATAACGGTTCCAGCCTGTGGGCGCTTGCGGTTGATCCCCAGGCGACCTACCCGGGGATAGGGGAGGCTTTGGTTCGGACACTGGCCGCCTCCCGGGCGTCCGCAGGGCGGAGTTTTATGGATCTTTCCGTCATGCATGATAACCATGAGGCGATCGCCCTTTACCGTAAGATCGGTTTTGAGCAGATCCCCGTCTATAGCATTAAGCGGAAAAACCCGATAAATGAAAAGCTGTATATTGGCCCGGCCGAAGACGCGAAACTGAACATTTACGCGCAGATTATCGTTGATGAAGCGCGGCGGCGTGGCATTCAGGTCGAAGTGGAAGATGCAGAGGCAGGTCTTTTCAGGCTGAGTCATGGCGGCCGCGCCATTGCGTGCCGTGAATCCCTGAGTGATCTCACGTCCGCGGTTGCCCTCAGCCGCTGCGATGACAAACGGCTGACACACCGGCTGCTGGATCGGGCCGGGCTACGGCTTCCGGAGCAGGTGATGGTGACAAGCGATCAGGTCTGTTCAGATTTTTGCGCCCGGCATGAACGCATTGTCGTGAAACCGGCCCGCGGCGAGCAGGGGCAGGGGGTTGCCGTCGATCTTCGCCGTGAGGAGGATGTGAAAGCAGCCATCAAAACCGCCGAGGCGATCTGCGAAGCCGTTATTCTTGAGGAATATGTCGAGGGGCAGGATCTTCGGATCATTGTGATTGATGACAATGTTGTCGCGGCGGCGCTTCGAAAGCCGCCGACCATCAAGGGCGACGGCGAGACAAGCGTCCGGGAACTGATCGAGAAGCTGTCCCGGCGCCGGGCTGCGGCGACCGACGGGGAGAGCGGCATCCCGATGGATAACGAAACATTCCGTTGTGTGCGGTCGGCCGGACGTCGGATGACAGATATCCTTCCTGAAGGCGAGCGGATCACTGTTCGCCGGACAGCCAACCTGCATACGGGAGGCACTATTCATGATGTGACGGATATTCTGCATGAGGATTTGCGCAATGCCGCCATCAAGGCGGCGCAGAAGCTGGAGATTCCGGTCGTTGGCATGGACTTTGTCGTTAAGTCGCCTGAAATTGCCGATTATGCGGTGATTGAGGCGAATGAACGGCCGGGACTGGCCAATCATCAGCCGCAGCCGACGGTGGAACGCTTCATTGATCTGCTGTTTCCCCAGACAGCAGAATTCAACCGAAAGAAATTCAAAGAAACGGAAAGAAAATGAGTAACCGACACCCAATCGACCATGAATTCCTGATAACGACCCTGAAGGAACTCCTGAGTATTCCGAGCCCGACCGGCATGACGGATGAAATCGTCGGATATATCTGCCATCATCTGACGGCCTTCGGCATTCCTTTCGAGTTGACCCGCCGCGGTGCTGTCCGGGCTGATCTGAAGGGAGTGAAGTCATCTCCGGATCGCGCCATTGTCTCGCATCTCGATACACTTGGCGCCATGGTCAAGGGATTTTATGAAAACGGGCGATTGCAGCTGGTTCCTATCGGATCCTGGTCCGCCCGTTTTGCAGAGGGCGCGCGAGTGACTGTTTATGCGGATGAGGGGCAGTTCCGCGGAACAATCCTGCCGCTTAAGGCGTCGGGTCATACCTATAACGATGAAATTGATACACAGCCGATCAACTGGACTAATCTGGAATTACGTCTCGATGAAAAGGTTTCCTCTGTGGCAGATACTGTTGCCTTGGGTATTAATGTCGGGGATGCCATCGCGATCGACCCCATGCCGGAATTTACGGACAACGGTTTCATCTGTTCACGGCATCTGGATGACAAGGCGGGGGTTGCCTCTGTCCTGGCCGCGGCAAAGTCAATCGTGGACGGCGGAGCCCTGCTGCCGATTGACTGTCACCTTCTTTTCACCATATCCGAGGAAGTCGGCGTGGGCGCCTCCCATGTTCTGCATGGCGATGTGGCGGAGCTTGTTTCGATCGACAACGGGACGATCGCCCCGCAGCAATATACATCCGAATACGGGGTGACTGTTGCCATGCAGGATTCATCCGGCCCTTTCGACCGGCAGCTGACCCGCAGCCTGATCAATATGTGCGAAGATAACAGTATTACCTATAGCCGCGACGTTTTCCGCTATTATCGTAGCGATGCGGCCGCGGCGGTTGAGGCGGGGAATGACATTCGCACCGCGCTTCTCTGCTTTGCGCTGGATTCGTCCCATGGCTATGAACGGACGCATCTGGATTCCTTGACGTCGCTTTCCCGCTTGCTGGTTCAGTATATGAAAAGCAAAGCGCTGTTCCATCGGGATGAGGAGCGGCTAGGATCGGTTGGCGATCTGCCGATTGTCAGTCCCGATGTTGCGTCCGGAGGTTAGGATGTCCGTTCGCGACACATATTATGCCGTTTGCGGCTTATGCGGCGGATAAAACAGGGCAAAAAGGATTTGCGATACGCCGGCAAAAAGGCCAAGCCCGACCCCCATTTGCAACGCAACGTCGTATGATCCCAGCTTGTCGAACAGCCATCCGCCGCCAAAGGCACCAACAAAGCTTCCGATCTGATGGCTGAAGAAGGCGAACCCTTGGATCATGGCCTGCCAGCGCAGACCGAACATTTCCACCACCGATCCGGCCACAAGCGGGGAAACCCCAAGCCAGAAGAAACCCATGACAGCAGCAAAAATGATGGTGGTGGTCGGCGTCGGTGGCAGGATGAAATAGACAGCCAGCACAAAGGATCGGGACATATAGATAATACCGAGCAGGGCCTGCTTTGACCATCTTTGACCGGCCCAGCCGAAAAACAGGCTGCCGATAATATTGAATCCGCCGATGATGCCAATGGCAGATGCGCCCAGCATCGGATCCAGTCCGCACAACACGAGATAGGACGGTAGATGCGTTGTCAGAAAGATAAGCTGCATCCCGCAGACGAAATAGGCCGTTGCCATCATGACGAAGGGGGGATAGCGGAAAGCCGCGAGGGCGGCCGCTCCGGCAGACAGGGTATCGGTATTATCGGGCGACAGAGTGAGCGGAGCTTCCTTGTCGACCCGACCGGCTATCCAGGCGGCAGGCAGGATCAGGATGGCGATCACGATGAAACCGACAAAGCCGGTTCGCCAGTCATAGGATGATTCAAGGAGCTGTCCGAGAGGAGCGATGAACATGGCGCCGATTGATCCAACGGCCGACATGATGCCCAGCGCAGTGCTGCGGATCGTGGCGGGCACAAGTCGTGCCGTCAGGGACATGGCCATGGCAAAGGAGGCGCAGGCCATGGCAATTCCGACACAAATACCGGCGCCAACAAGGACCGCGATGACGCCATTGGCGGTTGCCATGAGTATCATGCCAATCACATAGGAGAGCGCGCCGATCATCATGACGGGACGATAGCCCCAACGATCAGCAAACATGCCGGCAATTGGCTGGCACACGCCCCAGACAAGATTCTGCATGGCGATGGCCAAAGTGAAATCGGTAATGGTGACGGCGATGTCACGGGTCAGTGACGGCATGAATAGGCCAAGGCTCTGCCGCATGCCGAAACTCAATGTGAGCATGAGCGCAGCACCGACAAGGATGGGGAGAACCGGTCTCAGGGCACGCATGTTGGACATGTTGTTCTTCTTGTTTTATTTAGAATATTACCGATGCCGTTTTTTTGATGGTCCGGCGGAACAATGCAATGGAAATTCTGGGTGGCATATTTCACATCTGCTCATTGTATAACTACTGCGGTGCGTTCTGTCTATTGGCATGAGCTGAAATTTTGAGGAGCTGTTGGTTGTTGCCTTTTCCAATTAGAATTATATGCTTCCCTCAAACATAGTTATCAATCTACTTATTCAGATCATACCAAAAAATACTTTAGGACACTATCTATGCGGGTCGCCATTGTTCAGTCAAACTATCTGCCGTGGAAGGGGTACTTTGATCTGATTGCGTCAGTTGATTGCTTTGTTCTTTATGATGACGCTCAATTTACGCGGCGAGACTGGCGTAACCGGAACAAAATCAAAACCCCGCAGGGTCTGCAGTGGCTGACCATACCGGTCCTGTCCAAGAATAAATATTTCCAGAAAATCAATGATACACGCATTGAAAATGATGCCTTTGCAAAAAAACATTGGCGAAGCATAGAGGCAAACTACAACAAGGCGAGACATTTCCAGACAATGGCGGAGCTAATCCGGCCTTTTTTCGAGGGCCCGATTCCCGACTGTCTTTCGGATATAAATGCCGATCTGACGCATCGCATTTGTCGGTTTCTGGGTATAAATACGAAGATTCTCTCTTCTTCTGATTTTGACCTGGAGGAAGGGGTGAATGAACGATTGTTATGCATTTGCCGCCAGTTAAATGCAGACGTATATGTTTCCGGCCCGCTTGCAAAAGACTATCTGGATATAGAGTTATTCGGAAAGGACGGCGTGGCGGTGGAATGGTTCGACTATTCCGGCTATCCGGTTTATGAACAGCTTTGGGGTGATTTTGAGCATGGCGTCAGCGTGATTGATCTGATAGCAAATACAGGCGAAGACGCGCCGAAATTCATGAAGCAGGTCGCTAAATGAAACTTTCAATTGTTGCGACGCTTTACAAAAGTGCATCCTTTGTCGATGAGTTTTACGGGCGTTCCGTCAAGGCGGCGGAAAACCTGTTTGGCGATGATTTCGAGATTATACTCGTAAACGACGGCTCCCCTGATGACAGTCTGGCGCGGGCTGTTGCGTTGCATGAACAAGACCGGCGCGTCAAAGTGCTGGATCTGTCCCGCAACTTCGGCCACCATAAGGCCATGATGGCCGGACTTTCCTATGCCTCGGGAGACTATATATTTTTGCTGGATTCGGATCTGGAGGAACAGCCGGAATGGCTTGCGTCCTTCTATCAGGAACTGACGGAGGCGGAGGGGGTTGAAACGGTTGATGTTGTTTTTGGTGTGCAGCAGAAACGCAAGGGCAAATGGTTTGAAAGAGTGAGTGGTACACTGTTTTTCAAACTCTTCAGTTATTTATCCGAAGCGAAAATTCCCGAAAATCTGGTGACGGCGCGACTTATGCGCCGCCGCTATCTCGACGCGCTGATGCTGCATCAAGAACGGGAGTTTTTTATAGCGGGCCTATGGGCGATAACCGGTTTCAATCAACGGTCAATTGAAGTTCACAAGCTTTCCCGCGGGGAAACAAACTATAGCCTTGGCAGGAAGATCTCCTTTTTCCTTCACCATATTCTTTGCTTCAGCACTGTTCCGCTGAAGCTGATGTGTTTCGTTGGTCTCAGTATTGCCACGCTCTCGGCTATTGTTGCGATATGGGTTATTCTTCGTCATCTCTTTGGCAACCTGGCGGAGGGTTGGCCGTCCATCGTTGTGGCCATCTGTTTTTTTGGCGGGCTGAACCTGTTCGGTCTGGGCATTCTCGGTCTTTATCTCGGGAAGGTATTCTCTGAAGTGAAACAACGCCCCAATGCAATTTATCGGCAGGTTTATGACAGATCCTAATTCCAGAATACATAACGATGTCGCGTCCTACTACAGCCAGAGGCTGCGGGAGCATGGCGCGACGGCAAGGGGCGTTGACTGGAAGGATCAGGAAGGGCAATTCCTGCGTTTTGCCGAGCTGTCCCGGATTGTGCTGGAAACATATCGGCCCGGGCAGGCTTTCTCCATAACTGATTTTGGTTGCGGTTATGGGGCGTTTCTGGAGTACATGCAGCAACGCTTTCCGGCGGAATGTGAATTTGAGTTTCTCGGGCTTGATCTTGCCGACAACATGGTCACCGCAGCGCGGGAACGTTTTTCCGGCGAAGGGCGCGCACGGTTTCTTCGGGGCCATGAACCTGATATTATAACCGACTTTGCCGTCGCGAGCGGCATTTTCAACGTTTGTCTTGATACCGATCATGAGGAATGGCTGAGCTATATCTTGGAAACGCTGAACATCATGGCGCGCCATTCACGGCGTGGTTTTGCGTTTAACTGCCTGACGTCCTATTCCGATGAAGACCGCAAGGCGGATCATCTTTATTACGCTGATCCCTGCTTTCTGTTTGATTATTGCAAAAGAAAGTTTTCGCGCAATGTGGCCCTGCTCCATGACTATGATCTGTATGAGTTCACGCTTCTGGTGAGATCGTCATGACGAACAAGCTGATTATTTTTGGTAACAGCCAGATCGCCGAACTGGCGCAGTTTTATTTTAATCGTCATACGGATTATGAGGTCGCGGCTTTTTGTGTTGATAGGGCTTATTTGAAGGAAGAGAGCTTCTGCGGCTGCCCCATCGTCCCGTTTGAAGATGTTGAAACAGTGTATTCACCGGAAGACTATTCTTTTTTTGTTGCCCTCAGCTATACCAAACTGAATATTCTACGGCGCGAAAGATTTGAGGCAGCCAAGGCAAAGGGCTATAGGCTCGCGAGTTATATCAGCCCATATGCGACCCTGTTGAATGATGGTCGGATCGGAGAAAACTGCTTCATTCTTGAAGACAATACGATCCAGCCGTTTGTGACGATCGGCGATAATGTCACCCTTTGGAGCGGCAATCATATCGGGCATCATTCGACGATTGAAAACCATTGTTTCATCTCCTCCCATGTGGTCGTCTCTGGCGGAGTAAGGGTGGAGGAACAATGCTTCCTCGGGGTCAACGCAACATTAAGGGATGGTATTACAATCGGCGCGCGAAGTGTTATTGGCGCGGGGACTGTCATTCTTGGGAATGTAGATCCGGAAGGCGTCTATATAACGGAGAGAACGGAGCGATCCCGTCTTCCGAGTAGCAAACTGCGGGGCATATAAATTGTCCGGTCATCACTGGATCAAAGCGGGACTGATTTTTACGCCTTCAGGACGCCATCCACAGCTCAGGAGTCATGCGGCAAATCCGCTGGCTGTCCTGTTATCGGGTGATCTATACCGTATTTTCTACAGTGGCAGGGATAAGCATAATCGCTCCTCCGTTGGTGCCTTCGATTATGATATCGAACGAAAAATTGTCGTCGTCGATCATCAGGAGCCGTTTTTCTGCGCCGGACCGAAAGGCAGTTTCTATGAAGACGGCGTCAGTATTGGCAATTGCTATCAAGTGGACGGTGTGACCTATATGTTGTTCATGGGTTGGCAAAATCCGCCAGATGCCCACTGGCGAGGGGATATTGGCCGATTGCAAGTGCATGATGATCTGACTTTGTCCCTTGATCAGGATAAGCCTTTCATCACTGCAGAGGAATTTAACAGCATCAGCCTATCGTACCCTTGGGTGCAGCGAGTGGAGAGCGGCGGTTTTGAAATGTGGTATGGCACAACGGACAGTTGGGATGCGGGAAATGGCGAAATGCTGCATGTTCTCCGTCGTGCCATATCCGTCGATGGTCATAAATGGCATCGGACAGAGGATGTAATTCCTTATAAGCTTGGCGTTGCCCAGGCCTTTTCCCGTCCAACACTCCTCACCAACGAGGATGGTTCCGAAGATATGTGGTTTTCATATCGCTCCGGTGACGGGACGCCCTACCGCATCGGGCATAGCCGAAAGATGGAGAATGGCTGGTCCATGCCACCTGGAAATCCGGGGATAGACGTCTCTGCTTCGGGTTGGGACAGTGAAATGATCGAGTATCCTTTTGTCTTTGGACATAATGGCAAGACCTTCATGCTTTATAATGGAAACAGCTATGGCCGATCTGGGATCGGGCTGGCGGAATTGGCAATATGATTGCAGAATTCGGAGTGCTATGGGGGAAGGTCTGGCGGTTTTTTGTCAGCGGCGTTCTCGGAAATGTCCTTGGTTATTGTTTATATCTTCTGTTGTTATACTGGTCAGCTCCTTATCCGCTTGCAGTCACTATCTGTTATGCACTTGGCATGCTGTGGGGGTATCTTGTTAATAAATACTGGTCCTGGCAGGATGAAAGTCCCATTCTCAAATCCGCCACTTTATATATTCTGGTTTATGGACTGGTCTATTTTTGCCATATGGGATTTGTCATCTATCTTGTTCAGATATTGCGGATCAAACCTGAATGGGCAGGGTTGATTTCATTTCTTTGCCTTGTCTTTCCGTTGTTTTTTCTGATGGATAAGATTGTATACCCGGCATCAAGAAGAAGGAGATGAGGTTGGATACCGCTATAGTCGGCTCGGTGTTTAAGGATGAGGTACAAGCAGCCCGCCTGCGCGCGGAGGCGGCGTTTGGCGCCAGTGAAGTCTCCCCCTTTCTGGAGCAACTTGACGGGCAGGCAACGGCGCTTGAAATCGGCTGTGGAACAGGACTATTGCTCAGTGAGCTGGCGAAACGCTTCGACGCCATCTCCTTTACGGGAGTAGAACCGATCGGGCCCGGGTTTGCGCAATTTGCCGATAGCCTCGACGCCATCGAAAAAGCGCATGTGAACATCGCCTTTATCCGCAAGCGGATCGAAGATGTCAGCAGCAATCGGAAATTTGATTTGATATTTTCCATCAATGTATTCGAACATCTGGATGATTGGCGCCGAGCCATGGATATTTGCATCTCCATGCTGAAGCCTGGTGGGAAACTCGTTATCTTATGCCCGAATTACAATATTCCTTATGAGTCTCATTTTTCTCTTCCTGTTGTGTTTGGGAAATCATTCACGCAGAAGATTTTCGCAGGCACCATTCGTAAGATCGAAGAAAAGCTGGATGCCCAAGGCCTTTGGCAATCTCTGAATTTTATCAAAGCGTCACAAATAAAACGCTTTTGCACGCAAAAAGGGTATGGTTGTGATTTTGACCGGGCAATCATGGGTCGGATGCTTGACCGTCTTGAGGTGGATCCGGAATTTCGCGAACGTCAGAATACGCTTGCCCGGATTGCAGTTCTGGCAAACAGGTTGGGAGCGGGGCGGTTGTTTGAGTATCTCCCGGAACGCTTCGGCGCCTATATGAAAATAGTTGTCAAATCAGCTGGTTAAGTTTTCACACCTAACATTTCTGAAGATAGATTGTTAATCAAAATATGCGTAAACTCTGTTTAGTTGACCCGGTATTTAGCTGTTTTCCAGTAGTATGTGAAAGGTAACATCATATGTCGATCGACATATTTTTGAATAAAGTTTTCATTACGGGTGATGAGGCAACCTATATCGCAAAGGCGATCGCCGGCTCCCAGAATGGCGAAATGATTTCCGGAGATGGCAGTTTTACACATCGCGCCAGCGAGTATCTTGAGAAAAAATTCCATGTGGATCAGGTCTTGCTGACGCATTCCTGTACGGCCGCGCTGGAAATGGCGGCCATTCTTGCCGATATCCAGCCTGGTGACGAAGTTATCATGCCGTCCTACACCTTTGTTTCGAGTGCCAACGCTTTTGTTCTGCGGGGCGGAGTTCCGGTTTTTGTCGATATCCGCCTTGACACGATGAATATGGATGAAAAGCTGATTGAGGCGGCCATTACGGACAAAACCAAAGCAATTGTTCCGGTTCATTATGCGGGGGTGGCGTGTGAAATGGACCGGATTATGGAGCTTGCCGAGAAATATAACCTGATTGTCATTGAGGACGCGGCGCAGGCGATTTTCTCCAATTATAAGGGCCGCCCGCTTGGAACCATTGGTCATCTCGGTTGTTTCAGCTTTCATGAAACGAAGAATATTGTCTCCGGCGAGGGCGGCGCCCTGTTCATCAATCGGCCGGAAATGACTGCCCGGGCGGAGATTATCCGTGAAAAAGGTACAGATCGGAAAGCCTTTCTGGAAGGGCGGGTCGATAAATATACCTGGCGGGATATCGGCTCGAGTTATCTGCCCTCGGACATGCTGGCAGCCTTTCTGCTGGCTCAGCTTGAACATGGCGAGGAAATCACTGAACGGCGTATGAAAGCCTGGAATATTTATGATGAAATTCTCCGGCCAACCGGTCTGTTGCAACTTCCTGAATATGGGAACAGTAATCAGCCGAATGGTCATATGTATTTCGGGTTGGTGCATGATGCATCAAAGCGCCGGGCCTTTATCAATGGCATGGCAGAGCAAGGCATACAGGCTCTCAGTCATTTCGTTCCGCTGCATACATCGCCAGCGGGGGAGAAAATTTGTCGTATCTCCGGCAGCATGGACAATACAGTGAGCGGTGCCACGCGACTGGTGCGACTGCCAATGTATTGCGGCGTTGAAGAACACGCCACAAGAATTGCAAATACAGCGAAAGAGGTTTTGTCCGGACTTTAATCTCCGCTTTGCCCTATGGTCAATTTTCTCCGCCCTTCAGGCGGGCGATATGCCAGTATTCGGTATTCTCAATCACTTCATAACCGGCGTCTTGCAGTAGGCTTTCCTGAAAGTCTTCGACGACTTCCGGAATTCCGGCAATGTTTCCCGTCTCAACCTTATCGAAGGCAAAAACAGGCGCCTTCAGGACAGCGATGTCGTTAATGACATTATCGCGCAATTCATCTCGATGGGCATAGAAAAAGAGGGCTTTCTTTGCTAGCGCCGGAGAGTTGTCTGTGAGCCGCGTCATGGTGAGCGAGAGTCCGCTCAACCAGGCAATGTCGGGATAGCGTTCATAAAGAGTGCGCAGTTCTTCCGCCTTCCGGGCGGCGTAGTGGCAAAGCGCCTGCGATGCCGGTAGCCCGTCGATACAGGGTGTGATTTCCTTTTGGACGCGTTCAATTGCCGCCACATATGGTTCTTTCTTGAAGACATACCGGATCGGATTGCCGAACAGGAAAGGGGCGACCAGCACGATGAGAATGAATGACCAGACAAGGCGGTCCTGTTTCGGCCCGCCCGCAAGGCGAGGAAGCATCAGCAAGGTATACAGGAGAAGCGGTACCCACATTTTGTTCAGGTGATAGCGGTTCATTTCATAGGGGCCGATGGCGATTATAAGGCCAACGATTACCATACCCTGAAAAGCAATCGGGGAGAGGGGTGTGCGATCCCGGATTGCCAGCAGATGGGATGCAAACAGCCCCATGCAATGGGCCATGACGAGGAAGAAGGGGGCAAAAAAGTAATAGGATAAACCGGCAAAGCCACCTGTTCCGCTCGCGACCTTTTGCTGTATGAGTCGTAAAAGTTCCTGAAGGACGCTTGGAAAAGGACCGTCAAAAAAGAGCAGGATGAGAAACGACGCGGACAGAACAAAGGTGAGCGCTGTCAGCATTCCCGCCATCAGGAGCGCCCATACGCCGCCCTTTGCCCCTTTGATGAACAGTCCGTACCCCAGAGCCAGAAGACAGTAAAAGCCGGTTTCGAAGTTATAAAAGGCAAATAACGGGGCAATTGCGCCAACTAGAAGTGCTGCCCACAGGACAGACAGAGTCCCGAGATAATAGGCAATAATGACAGTGAGCGGCAGCAGAATGAACCGTAAAGGGAGCTGGTTCGGTGTAGTCAGATTTTGTAGGGCCCCTGATATCGCTCCGGCAAAAAGTAAGAGAATCAGAATTGCGGAAGCCCATATGAGGCGGGCATTCTTTGCGCCAACTCGCTGGGTGATGATAAAGCAGAGCAGCCCGAAAAAGACAATATCCACGATAATCAGAAGCGTTTGCGTGCCAGCGAGATCGCGGAAGGCGGAAAATTTTTGCCCAAATGCAATAAGCTCGGTCAGCAGAAGCCCATAGGCGGCAAAAGCTTCATATCTATGTGCATCGCCGGAAGCCTCCTGAAGCCCGTCTCCAATGACGGCGGACCAGTGGATATCCATACTCCAGAGTTGTTGGTCGGGAATGGCGGGTGGAAACAGAAGCGGAAGTAGAAATAGTCCAAAGCAGAGGATCGCAAACGCAAGCACGATGCGGGAGGTTTCAAAGCGGCCTTTCAGTACCTCCTTCATAAGGTAGGCGACGAAAAGGGCGACCAGAAAATCTTGCAGTTTTGGATCGTAAATAAGAAGAACGGCAACCCAGAACAGCAGCATGACGTATGGGCGGGCGGGTAGCGGAATATACTCTGTAAGCGCCATCTTATGGGCCGCAAATGGCTTGGAAATACCCGGACGGACAAGCCCGATGACAAGTGAGGCAGAAAACAACAACACGCAGAGCAGAGTATAAAACTGCATCTGCAATCTGGTATCGGGCATTCCCAGATAGGCAATCTGTTCCGGCCGGAATCCGGCAATCGGCTGCGGCCCCTGTGTTAGAAGCGCAGCACTTATGAAGCTGACCGTTGCCACCGCCGTTACCAGTATCACCAGGCGCAGATTGATCTGGCGTGCTACATGGTCAATAAAAAGGAGTGTATTTTCCTGACAGTTGGCTAATCCGTTCAGAGTGCTGCGCTTGATCTTTGCGGCCAATCCGGAAATCATACTTTGCCCACCTCTCGACTATCCGGTTATGTCCCCATAATTGCCCTTTGTTACGCAGTTTCACGCGGCCTGTCCAGAGTTGTTGACGTGATGCAGGAAGGTTGGGGGCTACAGGATAGTTTCTGTATCGTTCCGTGTACAAAAAAACACGCGGCAGATGCTGCCGCGTGCTTTTGCATCCGTCAGGATTGGTTATCGGATTGCTAGTTGAATATGTAGTTCGGGAACCACAGGGCAATGGCCGGGAAGGCCACGATAAGCAGGAGCCCAGCTAATTCGACAATCGTATAAGGTCCCACGGACCAGTAAATGTCCTTCATTGTGACATCCGGCGGGGCAACCGATCTGAGATAGAACAGGTTGAAACCAAAGGGTGGCGTCATATAGCCGATCTCCATCATGATGACGAACAGGATACCGAACCATACCGGATCAAACCCGTGCATGGCGACAAGCGGTAGGAACACCGGCAATGTGACCAGCATGATCCCGACCGGATCGAGCACCATGCCCAGAACCAGCAGCACAGCCATCATGAAAGCGAGAGCTCCCCATTTTCCGCCCGGAATTTGCGCGGTGATATGGGAAATGAACTCTTCCGCTCCCATTGCCGTATAGGCCATGGAATAAGCATGGGCGGCAAAGATGATCCAGGCAATCAGCGTCGAAAGCCGGAATGTGCGGATGGCCGATTCCGAAATCATTTTCCAGTTTAGCTTGCGATTGACCGCACTGGCGATTAATGCGCCAAACACGCCGACAGCCGCGGCCTCGGTCACGGTTGCAAAACCACCGAATATAGCACCGAGAACAAGGAAAATGATAAAGATGGGCAAGACGACTGACCGCAGCGCCACCATTTTTTCCCGCCAGCTTGCCCGCTCTTCCGGCGGTAGCGCCGGCCCCATATGCGGTTGTATCCAGCAACGAATTCCGATGTAAGTCGACACCAGCAGGAACAATAGCAAGCCGGGGAAAACGCCCGCCGCAAACAGACGGCCGATCGACACTTCTGTCAGAAGCGCGTAGAGAACCATTAGAACCGATGGCGGGATCAGAATGCCGAAGCCCCCGCCCGCATTGATGGCACCAAGGGCCAGGCGGGGATTGTAGCCACGCTTCAGCATTTGCGGCAGGGCGATCGTGCCCATGGTGACAACGGCCGCACCGGAGACGCCGGACATGGCCGCAAAAATTGTGCAGATGCCGACCGTACCGATAGCCAGGCCACCTCGAACGCCGCCCCACCATAAATGCATCATACGATACAAATCATGGGCGACACCGCTGCGTTCCAGCAACAGCGCCATGAACACATAAAGGGGAATAGCAATGAGGGATGCCGTTTCCATCAGATCCCACATTTTTGATGCGATCAGATAAAAAGCGATCGGCCCCTGCTCAAAATACAGGAAGATAATGGAGAGCCCGCCGAGGACAAAAGCCAGCGGAACGCCAAGCATGATAAACAGAAAGAGAAGGCCGAAGAAAAGGAGGGTCAGAACCTCGATTGACAGAAGATCATACATCAGACATGTCCCTTTTCTTCTGCTTCGCCGTCCGTAATCGGGCCGAAGGCGGTTTCATCCACCTCAATATCCAGCAGAATCATGATATCGGCGATAAGCTTGACTATTCCCTGTAATGTCAGGAGTACGGCCGCGACAACGATCAATGTCTTTGATGGCCAGACCGGAGGTCTCCATGTCGTTTCATAACTGACTTCCAGACGGGAGATACTGTCATAAGCCATAGAGTAGGACTCGGTCAGCAGCACCGCCATGAACAGGAAGAACAGGAAACTTGTCGCAACATCTGTCAACGCCTTCTTTTTCTTTGAAAAGGCACCGTAAAACAGATCGACATTAACATGTTCTCGTCGGGCCAGCAGATATCCGCCGCCGATGATTGTATAAACCCCGAAAATCATCTTGGAGGCCAGCGCAGACCAGGAAATGGGGCTTTCAGTAATGTAGCGCATCACGACGTCGCTGAACAAAAGGAGGAATAGGATCAGAACCGCGTAACATGCGACGCGTCCAATCCAGAGATTGATTGTTGTTATTGTGCGTGCGAATGCTGTTAAGGCAGCCATATGACTCTCCAGCTATTGGTGTCTTGAGATGTGAAATCAACACCAGCGAGTGTCAAAGGAAACAATTTGCCGGACATATTGCCGGTAACCGAGATATCTTCCGAAATGTCAGAGGATATCCCGGGTTTGCTTCGCTCCGCTCTCGCCGAGCATTCCGACTGGAAAATCAGGTCTTAAAGATAACCGAGCTCTTTAAGATAGGCGACCATCATGTCCGCTCCCTTGGCGCCATTGCCGCCCTTGGCCCGTTCTTCATCGATGATTGTGGATGTCGCGGCCTTGAATTTTTCCTGAACTTCAACCGGGAATTCCATGACCTCAACACCCATATTCGCTTGCCCATCCGCGAGGGTAATCTTTTCCTTGTAAAGATATTCCGCCGTACGTTTCCAGAACCGCAGATCAAGCAGATGGAACAGCTCTTTTTTAAGGTCCGGGGTCAATGCGTCAATTGCCCCCTGATTGATGATGATCGTGTCCATTGCCAGCCCAAGGGTAGGCTTCATATGATATTTGGCAACTTCCCAGAGACTCATGGATTTGGCGCCTTGGGCCGCACCCCAATGGGCCCCGTCCACAACGCCGCTTGCCAGGCTGGAGTATAGTTCGGGACCGGCAATGCTTTGAGTTGATGCGCCAGCGGCTTCAAGGAACTTCTGGAAAGCACCTGTTGAACGCAATTTCAACTTTGCAAAATCATCAATGCTGTTGACGGGTTTTGAGATGACGATCTCGGTCGGATAGACTTTTTCGGCGCGGCTGACCACGCCATGTTTCGCCAGCTCTTCATTGAACAGCTCTTCCATTCCCATGTTTTTCAGGAAATAGGAAAATTCCCATGCTTCCCTGAAGGTGCCAGGAATGCCATAGGCGAGACCGGCAGACGGAGCTTCCCCGAGAATGTAACCCGGTGAAATTGTGCCCATTTCAACAACGCCGCGACGGACAATATTGAAAATTTCGCCGCCTTTGGCAAACTCGCCCGCCCCAAACAGTTGCAATTCAAATTGGCCGTCTGTGTTTGCCTTAAGCTCATCAGCGATAATTGCGAGACTTTCGCTGAATGAGGAGGAAGCCTTCGGCCAATGCGCCTGTACTTTCCATGTCACCTTGGCCTGTGCGGATGCATTTCCAATAAAGGCCGGAGCGGCCAATACGGCAGCGCCGCCAGCCAGTGCGCCTCGTCTGCTAATCAGATTTGTTGCTTTTTTCATCATTACCTCCCGATGTGCGATTTGACCGTTTTACCTATCAGTCGTTTTTGTCATTGCTTGCCGCATCTGCTTTTCATGAAGAGCCATGCAGAACAGTCTATAATTACGGAGGCAGGACTTCTTGAATGGTCCGATTTCCCGTTGCGCCTGAGCATGATCAACTCCCGCAAAGATCGTAGTATAAAGATCAAGCTATTACAAGCCTGTACGGAAAATTAGCGAGATATTTGAGAACACAGTTTCGTCAAGGTTGTGTCCGGCATCATCCGTGGTCCGTAATGTGAAACGGGGATTTTTTTGAGCGGATATGGATGAATGTTGCGGGGCGCGCGCACCGAAGGTGACGGGCGTGTTGGGATAAGGGAAATAAAAAAGGCCAGCCACTGCGTAAACAATGGCTGGCCTGAGATGATGGTTCTTTCGTTACAATGCGTTTGGCAGAACCAGACTGATGGAGGGGTACAGTATCAATATTGCCAGCACGATAATATCGGCAAAGATAAACCAGGTTACGCCCTTGAAAATGGTTTCAAGCCGAACAGTATCGCCGATGGCCCCCTTGAGAACAAAGACATTCAGTCCAACGGGAGGAGTGATCATGCCGATTTCCAGCAGCTTGACCATGATAACGCCGAACCAGATCAGATCGTAGCCGAGGCTGTCGATGACCGGAATAACGACGGGCAGGGTCAGCAGCATAATCCCGAGCGGATCCATAAAGGTGCCGAGGATAACATACATGACGGACAAAGCCAGCAGGATGACGAGCGGTGAATAATCCAGTCCGAGAGCAATATCGGAGAGATAGCTCGCAACCCCGGTCATCGCAATAAAGCCGACAAAAATTTTCGCGCCGACAACAACGGCGAAAATGCTGGCGGTTTGGGTGACCGTTTCCAGGATTGACAGCTTTGCCCCTTCGACATTCAGCTTTCTGGCCAGTCCGGCAAGAATCCACGCGCCGGCCGCGCCGATGGCGGCCGCTTCCGTTGGGGTCATAATGCCGGCATAAATACCACCCATCACCAGAATGAACAGTACTATGATCGACCACACGCCTTTCAGCGCACTGAAGCGTTCTCCCCAGCTTACCCGGTGGTCCGGCATGGGCGCCAGGGACGGGTTGATCTTTGCTCGGATAATGATCAACAGGATATAACCGAGCGCAGACAACACTCCCGGCAGAAAGCCCGCGATCAACAGCTTGCCGATCGAGAGTTCCGTGAACAGCCCGTAAATAATCATCAGGATGCTGGGCGGGATAAGAGCACCGAGCGTTCCGGCGGCCGCAATGGCACCGGTTGCCAGCCCTTTATCATAATTGTAACGGAGCATTTCCGGAACGGCCAGTTTGCCCATGGCGGCGGCCGTTGCCATGCTGGAGCCACTGACCGCCGCGAACACGGCGCTTCCCATAACGGACGCAATGGCGAGGCCGCCTGGCAGGCGGGACAGCCAGGCTCTGGCCGCTGTATATCCATCATGCGTAAAGCCGAAATGGAAGGCGACATACCCCATCATAAGAAACATGGGAATGGCGACCAGTGAGAAGGAGGCGACGAATGAGAAGGGTTCAAACGACAGGTAGTTAAATGCCGCGGTGAACCCGCGTACAAAATTGGGATCTCGGCCAGCGGGCCATCCCAGAATGATAACCAGGCCGGCAAAACCGACAACGCCGAGCGCAACGGCAATCGGAACACGGAAGAGGATCAACAGAAGCAGCACCCCAATTCCGCAAAAACCAAGAGTAATGGGATCCATGGGTCCTTACTTTCTTGTTATGAGTTTGTGAATGGACTTGATCAGGTCGACAATCAGTCGTAACGCCATAATTAAGACCCCGGCGAAGAAGATTAAACGGGTCGGCCATTCCGGTATAGACAGGGGGCCTTCCATAAAACTTCCAACGATCCAGGAATCCAGGAAATAGTAATAGGCGGAACAAGCCATCAGCCCATAGAAGATCAATCCAAGCAGATGCGCCAGAACATCTATGGCATCCACTGCCCGTGCCGGCATCATGTCGGCAAGCAAAGTTACCGAGATGTGTTCTTTCTTAAACTGAACATAGGCAAAGGGCAGGAAGATAACGAAGACCATTAAAAACTCGTTCAATGTCACGTCATCCGGAATTGGCGCGCCAATAAAATAGCGGCCAATCACGGATATCGTGGTGATCGAGAGCATAACCATGATGGCTATGCCCGCGATCAGAACGAGAAATCTTTCGAAATAGTGGAAGCTATTATTCATTGAGATTTCCAGAAGTTCTTTTATGTGAAGGAATTATTTGCGAGTCCAGGGATAGCCCTTTTCCTCAAGTTCCTTTTCATATTTTGCGGTTGTGGCGTTGACCTGGTCGATAATGCTCTGCGGGTCCAAGCCTTTTTCCGAGACGCGCTTTTTCCAGTCAACTATGAACTCATTTGCCGCTTCTTTCCACTTCTCGCGTTCTGCTTCGTCCAGAACGGAGAATTCCACGACCTTGCCGTCAATACCGGCCTGCATTTCGGCGCGGGAATCATCAATATCCTTGATCAGCAGCTCGCCATAATAATCAGCGAATTCATTGCTGACCTCCGTGATGGTCTGCCGAATGTTTTCGGGCATGCTTTCCCAAAGATCCAGGTTGATGCCGGCGCCATAGCCCGGAACCTGACCCATGTTGACTTCAGTGATATAGCTACCGACTTCGTAAAGTTTGTAGGCATGGGCGGCAAACAAGTAAATCGCCGCGCCATCCACGGTTCCACGATCCATCGCCTGATAGACTTCACCAAAGCCGGTGTTTACTGGAACCGCACCAAGGTTGCTAATGAGATTCATGTAAGCGCCGGTTGCGCGGATCTTTTTGCCTTTAATGTCGTCGGCGGATTTGATCGGAAACTTGGATATCAGATCGCTCGGTCCGGTCGTGTAGTTAATCAGGATGCGAACATTGTTGTTCTTCATTTCTTCCTGCAGTTCCGGCATGGTCTCCTTCAATTCATGCCAGGTGCGAAGCGCGACCCAGCTATCACCAGAGACGAACGGAAGGTTGCCATAGCTCCAGACCGGAACTTCGGCGGGATTGTAAATGCCCATGATCGTTCCGGCATCCGCAAGGCCGGTGCCCACTGCGCGCAGCGTGTCCTTGCCCTTGGTCAATGACTGGCTCCAGAAAAACTCGACCTTTACTTCCCCATTCGTGCGCTTTTCAATTTCAGAAGCCCACCACTGGATAGCTTCGGCGCGGGCACCGCGGGGCGGGCCGAGTTCTGAGAACCGGATATTGTACTCGGCATATGCATTGGTGCCAAATGCACACAGCAAAAATAGCGTTACAATCATCATGAAACGCTTGGCTATCATGTTCTTAATTTTCATTAT
>CEOG01036575.1_pt1 | contig 27740 bp, 24 predicted proteins | sample 530301 | NCBI WGS metagenome assembly CEOG01 (sample SAMEA2619903, study PRJEB7988) | marine metagenome | biome: marine biome (ENVO:00000447); feature: surface water layer (ENVO:00002042); material: "saline water (ENVO:00002010), including plankton (ENVO:xxxxxxxx)" | depth 5 m | reverse complement strand
TCAAGGCGGGGAGTGATGCCGTTCCCTTCCGCAATGCCCCGCCACCCGCCCATGCGCGGCAGCGGGTGGGGGAAAAGATAGATCTCGGCGTTCGGGCGCTGAACAGTTTCGTGACCTGTTGTCGCGGGCAGCGGATGGGGATTTTCGCCGGGTCCGGTGTTGGCAAATCCGTTCTCTTTTCCATGCTGGCGCGGAACACGGCAGCGGATGTCAATGTGATCGGCCTGATCGGGGAACGGGGCCGCGAAGTGCAGGAATTTATCAAGGACGACCTTGGCGAGGAAGGGCTGAAGCGCAGCATTGTAGTTGTGGCGACTTCCGATGAATCCGCCCTGATGCGACGGCAGGCCGCCTACCTCACCCTTGCCCTTGCCGAATATTTCCGCGATCTGGATAATGACGTTCTCTGCCTGATGGATAGCGTGACCCGTTTCGCTATGGCACAGCGGGACATCGGCCTGTCGGGCGGGGAACCGCCGACCAGCAAGGGCTATACGCCCACTGTATTCAGTGAACTTCCGAAGCTGCTGGAACGGGCCGGTCCGGGAACGGGCAAAGGTTCTATCACCGGGCTGTTCACGGTGCTTGTTGAGGGCGACGACCATAACGAACCGGTGGCGGATGCGGTGCGCGGCATTCTCGATGGGCATATCGTGATGGAGCGTGAGATTGCCGAGCGCGGACGATACCCGGCCATCAATATTCTGAAATCCATTTCCCGCACCATGCCCGGCTGCAACAGCGAGGAAGAAAGTTTCCTAGTCAACAAAGCCAAACAGTATCTGTCCACCTATGATGACATGGCCGAGATGATCCGTCTTGGCGCCTATCGCCGGGGCAGCGATGCGCTGGTTGATGAGGCGATCCATTTCTATCCGCTTCTTGAACAGTTCATGAGCCAGGGCAAGAAGGAACGGACAACTCTTGCCGATTGTTTTGCCGCGCTTTCCGACATTCTGGAACACAAGCCAGAATTCGAGTCAGCCTGAAATGAGAATATGACGCATGAAGGGACTGGAAAATCTGATCCGGGTGCATAAATGGAAGCTCGATGAAAAACGGCGGGAGCTTGTCGATTTTGAAGAGCTCCGCCTCGGTTTCGTCAAACAGCTTCGGGCGCTTGAAGAGCAGCATCTGCGGGAACAGGAAGTGTCCGCCGGAAACCCCGAGATTGGATTTTCCTATGCTGGCTATGCCGCCGCCGTGAAAGAGCAGAGCGGGAATATTCGCGCCAGCATTGCCGAGGTGGATGCAAAGATCGCTGAGCTCACGGAAGAGGTCTCGGAATGCTATCAGGAGCTTAAAAAGTATCAAATAGCCCTTGATGCGCATAAGGCGAAAGAGAAATATGAGCAGAAAAGGCTTGAACAGATGAGCCTGGATGAAATTGCTCTCGAACTGCATCGCCGTAAAAGCCGTTAAAACAAGACTTTCATAAATTCGGAGCATTCATGCGCTTTTTTAGTTGCGCTGGACGCTCAATTTACATAATTTGAACAAATCATGAACATTAAGGCTGTGACAATGAGTGTTCGGGAAAAAGCAGAGCTGTTCAAGGCACTGCACCAGCGACAGAAAGCCTTTATCCTTCCCAATCCGTGGGACGCAGGTTCGGCAAAAATGCTGACGGCGCTCGGGTTTGAGGCCTTGGCAACAACAAGCGCGGGCTATGCCTTTTCATCCGGCAAGGGAACGGCAATCGGTGAAATCAGCCGGGAAGAAGCGCTGGACCACGCGGCCGGAATTCTTGCGGCGACGTCTTTGCCGGTCAGTGCTGATTTTGAAAATGGATACGGGCATAAGCCGGAAGACGTGGCGGAGACTGTCCGCCGTGCTGCCGAAATCGGTCTTGCCGGCTGCACCATAGAGGATACGACCGGCGATCCGAATAACCCTATTTATGATCGGGGGCAGGCGATTGAGCGGATTGCCGCGGCGGCGGAAGTCGTGGCGGGCCTCGACCGGCCTTTCATGCTGACGGCGCGGGCCGAGAATTACCTGTTCGGCAGGCCCGATTTTGCGGATACGCTGGCCCGGCTTCAGGGGTATGAGGCGGTTGGCGCCGATGTGTTGTATGCCCCGGCCCTTCCTGATCTTGAAACCATCGCAACAGTTTGCCGGGAAGTCTCGAAGCCCGTCAATATTGTCGCCGGTATCGGCCTGCCCGGTATTACGATTGCTGAACTCGAAAAAGTCGGGGTGCGCCGGATCAGTGTCGGTTCCGCATTCGCCCGCCTGGCGTTTGGCGCGATGGTGAGTGCGGCCCGGGAAATCCGCGAAACCGGTTCCTTCGCGCCGTTCCAGTCCGCCGCGACCTTTGCCTCGCTTGAAAAGCTGATCAGGTCAGCCTCGCCATCACCGTGACGACGAGATGATTACTTGCTGCCGATATGCGTTTCGTTGCGCGCCTTGGCGAGATGGATCTGTTTCTGCCGGTCGGCGAAGCGCTTTTTTTGATCCAGGCTCAGCTCGTCATGACAGCGGGGACAGCAGACTCCTTCCACATAAAGGTCCGAAGATTTTTCTGCGTCCGTAATTGGCCGGCGGCAGGCGTAGCATTGATCATAGGAGCCTTTCTCAAGATCATGATTGACCGTCACCCGCTGATCAAAGACGAAACATTCCCCTTCCCAACTGCTTTGTTCTTTCGGAATATCCTCCAGATATTGCAGAATGCCGCCTTCAAGGTGGTAGACATTCTCGAACCCTTTGGACAGAAGGTAGGATGTGGATTTCTCGCAGCGGATTCCGCCCGTGCAGAACATAGCGATTTTTTTATCGCGCACCGGATCCAGCTTTTCCTCGACGAATTTTTTGAACTCGCGGAAGGTTTTCGTCTCCGGATTGACTGCGCCGCGAAAGGTGCCGACCTCAACCTCGTAATCATTGCGCGTATCGATCAGCAGCATGTCCGGTTCATTGATCAGTCGGTTCCAGTCTTGCGGCTTGATATAGGTGCCGACTGTTTCACGTGGATCAAGACCGGGGGCGCCAAGCGTGACAATTTCTTTTTTAAGCCGCACTTTCATACGATAAAAAGGCTGCTCCTGATGCAGGGCTTCCTTATGCTGAAGATCATCGAAACGGGAATCGGATTTCAGAAATTCAAGCAGCGTATCAATCGCCTCGCGGGTTCCGGATACCGTGCCGTTGATCCCCTCTTCCGCAAGCAGGAGGGTGCCCTGGATACCGTTCCGCTTGCACAGGGTGAGCAGCTTGCCCTGCAATTCCGTATAGTCTGGTAGTTTTACGAATTTATAGAGTGCCGCAACGACGAACATGTCCTGCTTTCCAAAATGAAAATATGCGGCGAATATGGCGTAGCCGTCCGGTTCAATCAAGATTGAATATTGACATGTTCGGCGGAAGGCGGCGGCGGGCGGTAACAAGCGGAGAAGAAAACCATGACACGCGATGAATTCGATCAATTCTGCCGGTCGCTTCCGGCGACAACACATGTCATTCAGTGGGGCGATGCCTCCGTCTGGAAAGTCGGGGACAGGATTTTTGCCATCTGTTCAAACTGGGGGGCGGGCGAGGGGCCGAAGATCAGCTTCAAATGCAGCGATCTTGCCTTCACGATCCTGCGCGAACAGGAAGGGATTATTCCCGCCCCCTACCTTGCCCGCGCCAAATGGGTGCAGCTCACCCGATGCGGGGCGATGCCGGATGACGATATCCGCGATTACATTCGGGCGGCGCATGGCCTGATAAGCGGGAAATTGCCAAAAAAGCGGCGTGAAGAACTGGGTCTTTAGGTCGAGGGCGCCGCAGTTCCCTCTTCCCACTCTGCCAAGGGGTCTAGCGGAAAGGCGGGGCTGGTCCGAAAGGTAAGGTGACCCTTGAGACCGGAAATATCCATATGTTCGGTGAAGAGGCGGCTGATTTCCATCCGCATGGCGTCGGAAAGGTCACTATGGCTGCGAATGGCAAGATTGAACTGATGGGCCTTGAACAGGCCGTCGAGTTGCATCTGGCCGGAGCGGGTCAGGTTCAGCTCGATCACGAAGCGTGTTGTTTCCGGCTGGCCTTCATTCTCCGGGGTGCCGTGACGGCGATAGAACATCCGCATCTGCCGTAAATTGGCGCCGTCGAAGAAGGGGAAGTTGAGGCTTTTCCAGTCTTGCCCGCCGGTCTCCCCCTGCAGGCGGCCGAGGCTTTTGAAATCATCGTCCAGCGCCTGCAACAGGGCGCCCCGACCGCTGCCGCGCAGGGCGCTGGTGAATTCCTGTCCCAGCCATTTGTCGATGGACCCGAGGCTGAGCGCGACAATGAAGAACAGCAGGCTGTTTGAAAGCTGGGCATTGGCCTGCGGGATCGCCTGACTGATCACATTCTGCGCAATGATCGGATCGGTCCGTGCAAGATGGTTGAGGGCCTCACGCAAATTCTGCCAGTCCGCCATCAGCGGCTGTTGCGGGGCCTTGCTCCCGGCAATCCGGAGATCCCCCTCCGGCAGCGGAAAAGCCATGATTTCATCGGCAATGGCAAACTGCATCGTCGTGCCGATAGACGGAGGCGTTTTGCTGTTGAATGAAAGCGTGCCGAGCGGCGTTTGCAATGTCACCCGTGCGAAGCCAGCAGGTTCTGACGCCCGCGCGATGGCAATGACACTACCCTGGTAAATTCCTTCGCGCGGGGATAAAGGGGTGCCGGCGATTTGCAGGCGGATGATAATACTAAGTTTTTCCGTGCCTGCCGGGGGTGCAGCCTCTTGCGGACGCCCGGTTGCCCGGCCGGGTGGGGACAGGATTTCCGCGAGAACAAGATGCTGTAGGGTATGGCTTTTCGCTCCGTCTGGGGATGGCGGTGAGAGGGGGGGCTGCACTCCGCTTCCTACCATCAGGGCAGGATTGTAGGAACGCTGATAGGCTGCAAAACCATGAGACTGAGTCGACCCGACATTACCCGAAGGCATTTCGAAACCATCCGGCAGCGGGGGGAGCGTTCTTATCGCAACGGTGGCCGGAGGCGCCGAGGCCGCGGCAGGAGCTTCCGGTGACGACGGCAAAGATGGAGTTATTGACGGAGCAAGACGTAGGGCCAGAGGCGATAAAACGGGTTTATCGGTAGCGATCTGCGCCGGATTAAGCTGGCCCGCTCTGATATAGCCCTCGGCCGTAAGAGGCGGTTTGTCAATGATTGGCAGCAGCCGAACCTCAAGCGGCGGGCTAATCTCGCGCCCGTTCAGCGCGATGAGGCGGGCCATCACCACATCCTGATGCTGAGTAATTTCGAAAGTGATATGGCTGCCAATCGGAAACTGCAGGGGCGTAGTGATGCGGAAATTACCGAGTTCGGTGTGCAGCACAACATGATCGTTGGATGTTTTCGCCATGACTACGGCGTGCAGGACCGTATTTTCCTGTACTTGCCGGGGGGGCGGCTGCGGTTGGCCGTTTTGCGCAGGCAAGCCGTCTCCCTGCCCGGTGGACGGGGCGGTGCTGGCGGGCGCAACTGGCCCTTGACCACTGGCAGGCGAAGCCGCGCTTCCTGCAAGGGTTGGTGGGACGCCGGATGATGCGCGAATGCCGCTCATGCCTTTACCGCATTGCTATGCGGTCCCCCTGATAATATAGCGGGCGAGATCATCAACGGCGCCCGCCGCGCGGCTCGTCGGGAAGCGGGTCATCAGCCCCATCTGCGCCCGGATGGCATTCGAGACTTTTTCATCCTGTTCGATAATTCCTGCGAGCGGTGGCTCGATCTGTAGGAAATTCCGACAGGCGCTCAGCAGCTTGTCATAAATTTTGAGACCTTCCGCTTCTGATTTCGCCATATTTATCAGAATGCGTAAATCTGCTTCCGGCGCCGTCTGGGTCGTCACTTTGATATAGGCATAGGCGTCGGTCAGCGATGTCGGATCGCCGGTAGTAATAACAAGTTTAGGACCCAGGCCGCTGGAAAGCGTCTTGACCGCATCATCAATCCCGGCGCCAAGATCAAGGATGATATAATCATACTCCGCGCCCAGCAGGGCAAGATCCTGCCGAATTTCCCGAAGCTGGGAGACACCAAGAGAGCCGAGCGAACCGGAGCCGGAACGCCCGGCAATGAGGTCGAACCCTCCAGCGTCACAGCGGAAAATGACGTCATGAAGAGACATCTCTCCGCTGATCACGGTGGCAAGATCGAGCTCCGGCATGAGGCCAAGCTGAATATCCACATTGGCGAGGCCGACATCGCCGTCAAACAGCAGGACTTTCTTGCCGGCATTGGCAAGGGCCTGCGTAAGACTGACCGCGAGAACCGTCTTGCCGACGCCCCCCTTGCCAGAGGCGATGGTGATGATGTTATTGCCCGCAGGGCGCATGGCGGGATGCATTTCGGGCCGGTTGCGAAGGGGACTTTCTGTCTGGATCATGGTTTTACCTTGTCAAATTCCTTGCCGACTTCCGGGCGTGTAGGATCGCGAAGCAGCAGCCGCGCCAGATTTACCGGATTGATGGTGTGAAGGCCGGTTGCGACGGAGGGCGAGACGCTGGCGTAGGAAAAGCTGAGCTTTGCACTCCGCGCCGCCGTGAAAATACCGCCATAGCGGCGTGTTGTATCAAGGCGGGTAACGATCATCCGCCGGGCGCCGAGGGCGGCAAACCCTTCTGCGGTGTCGCTCATCTCGGCCGTGTCTGTGCCCGCCGCCAGAACGACAACCGGCTCGGCGCGGGCCGCAATGATATAACGGGTGAGGGCGGCAACCTCTCCTTCGTCATAAATATTAATGCCACCGGTGTCGATGAGGATATCGGCCGTACCGTCGATCTTGCTGTTTTCCAGCAGTCGTTTGAGCGCTTCTGGCGTTTCGATTACTTCAAGACTGAAGCCGAGAATGTCCGTATAGGCCCTGAGCTGTTCTATGGCGCCCGCCCGGCTGGTGTCGGTGGTGATGACATGAACCTGCCGCCCCTGCATTTTGGCGGCGGCAGCGAATTTGGCGATTGTCGCGGTTTTGCCAACGCCGGGTGGTCCAACCAGCATCATCGGCGCCTTGCGCCCCGATAGGCGGGAAGAATAGGCGAAGTGGCTGTCAAAGGCCGCCGCGAGGGCCATTTCCGTATCCTCCGTCTTGACCGCAAGGGCTGTCCGACAAAGCATTTCCGCAAGCCGTGTGGGAATGCCGTGATAAGCCATGGACTGTACAAGCGTTTCCATTTTCGGCGTGACCCGGATGGGCTGGCTGGCGTCAGAGGACTGGGCACGCGCGTCCTGTTTCGATGTCGGCTTCTGTCCATGACCATTGATGGTTTCAGGAGCGGGCGAACCGGTTTCGGCTTTCCAGTCCCGGTCCCAGTCAGCCGCCCAGCTGTCCGCTTTATGCGCCGCCGGTTTTTCCATCTGCTCGACAGCGGCCGTCAGCTGGATTTCCCCGTTATCCATCGTCTGGCTTGACAGGATGATCGCTTCCGGTCCCATTTCAAGACGCAGCAGGCTGATCGCCTTTTCCATGGAAGGAGCTGTGTAAGTCTTGATCCGCATTCAGCCGGTCCTCACACTTGTGCCAGAGTCTTGAGGCGGGCTTTCGGATGCACCTCATTTTGTGACATTACGACGGTCGTCGGGCGAAACCGCTCGATAATGGAGCGGACATAAGGCCGGATGACCGGGCTGGTCAGCATCACGGGGCTGTGCCCCTGTCTCGCCAGCGTGTCGAACACGTCGCGGACGCGGGCAATGAACTCCTGAAGCTGGCTCGGCGCCATGGAAAGCTGGCGGTCATCGCCCTGCCCGATAATGGCATTGGCGAAATTCTGCTCCCACTGCGGCGTCAGGGTGACCAGCGGGATATAGCCATCATCCGCCGTGTTGACGGCCGAAATCTGCCGCGCAAGCCGGGCCCGGACATGTTCGGTAATGATGTTGATATTCTTGGAATATCCGGTGGCTTCGGAAATCCCTTCCAGAATGGTTGCCAGATCGCGGATTGAAATCCGTTCCGCCAGCAGGTTCTGCAGGATACGCTGGACACCGCTGACTGAAATATGGGTCGGGATCAGATCGGCGATGAGCTTCTGATTGATGCTTGGCAGATCATCGAGCAGTTTCTGCGTCTCGGCATAGGACAGCAGGTCCGGCATGTGATCTTTGAGGATTTCTGTCAGATGCGTGGTGATGACGGTTGACGGATCAACGATTGTATAGCCGCGGAAAGAGGCTTCCTCGCGCTGTCCCGTATCAACCCAGATGGCGGGCAGACCGAATGTCGGCTCCACCGTCTCCTCGCCCGGCAGGTCGATACTCCTGCCCTGCGGATCCATGATCAGCAGGTTGTTCGGGCGGACATCGCCGGAACCGGCCTCCACTTCCTTGACGCGGACAAGATAGCTGTTCGCCGGAAGCTGCATGTTATCAAGAATGCGCACGCTTGGCATGACGAAGCCCATCTCGCTGGCGATCTGGCGTCGCAGGGCTTTTATCTGATCGGTCAGGCGGTAGCCTTCCGTGTCATTGATGAGGGACAGGAGGCCGTATCCGAGTTCAAGGCGCAGATCGTCGATGGCGAGCGCCGTGGAAATCGGCTCTTCTGCCGGAACGGCGGCTTTCTTGCTGTCGAGTTTGAGCTGTTCTTCCTGACTCGCCTGGAATTCCTGTTTACGGTTGAGGACAAAGGCGGAATAGCCAATCCCCCCGGCGAGAATGAGAAAGGGGATCATCGGCACACCGGGCAGCAGCGCCAGACCAACCAGCAGGGCGGCGCTGACGCCAAGGGCGCGCGGGTATCCGCCAAGCTGGTCGAGCAGTGCCTTATCCGTTGTCCCGGTGATCCCGCCGCGCGAAACAAGAAGGCCCGCCGCAACAGAAACGATCAGCGCGGGAACCTGGCTGACGAGACCGTCACCAACGGTGAGCAGGGTATAGCTGTTGGCAGCGGCGGAAAAGGTCAGGCCTTCCTGCGCGACGCCGATAATGATACCGCCGATGATATTGATGAAGGTGATGAGCAGACCGGCAATGGCATCGCCGCGCACGAATTTGGACGCACCGTCCATGGAGCCGTAGAAGCTGCTTTCATCCTCCAGCTCCTTGCGCCGCTTGCGGGCAGTGTCTTCATTGATCATGCCAGCGGAAAGATCGGCATCGATGGCCATCTGTTTGCCCGGCATGGCGTCCAGAGAGAAACGGGCCGCGACTTCAGCGATACGTCCCGAACCCTTGGTGATGACAACGAAATTGACAAGGATGAGAATGGCAAAAACGATGATGCCGATCACAAAATTTCCGCCCATGACGAAACTGCCGAAGGCCGCGATCACATGACCGGCGGCCTCTGGTCCCGTATGCCCCTCTGACAGGATCAGGCGGGTCGAGGCGAGGTTGAGGGCCAGTCGCAGCATGGTCGCAATCAGCAGCACTGTCGGGAAAGAGCTGAAATCGAGGGGCTTCGAGATAAACAGACAGGTCATGAGGATCACGACCGAAAAGGTGATCGAGATGGCCAGGCTGAAATCCAGCAGCCAGCTCGGCATCGGCAAGATCAGGACCATCAGGATGCAGACGACGCCGAAAGCAAGGCCGATATCGCTCCGTCCGACGAGCCGTGTCGCCCGTCCCAGAAGTGCGCTGCCGCCTCGTATGGCTCCTGCGGATGACTGAGTGTCACTCATGTATCAGTACTTTCAATAAAAGGATCACGAGGCATTCTCAGGCGCGGGCCTGATAGCGGGCTTCGCCTGCGGCGGATGGGATATCAATGCCATCATCGGAGTAAAGCTTGAGCTTGTTCCGCAGCGTACGGATTGAAATACCGAGAATATTGGCGGCGTGCGTCCGGTTGCCAAGGCAGTGATCCAGGGTATTGAGGATCAGGTCTTTTTCCACATCGGCAACTTTGCGGCCGACGAGAGTGTTGACCGGTGCAGCGCCTGCTGCGGCAATACTCATGGCGGCGACGCCTGAATGGGTATCCGGTGTGGCGCTTCCATCCGGCATCAGGATCGCATCTGCAGTAATGGCATCCCCCTGACACAGCAGAACGGCGCGATGGATGGTGTTTTCCAGCTCCCGCACATTGCCTTTCCATGGATTTGCCTTCAGCTTGGCCATGGCACCCTCATTGATCTTGCGCTCGCTGAGGCCATTGGACTCTGAATATTTCTTGGCGAAATGCCGGGAAAGGATCTCGATATCCTGCGGGCGCTGGCGGAGTGGTGGAATTTTCAGCGTGACGACATTGAGGCGGAACAGCAGATCCTCGCGAAATGTCTTTTCGGCCACAGCTTCGGCGAGGTCCCGGTTGGATGTCGCAATGATGCGGATATCGACGGGGACCGGCTTTGTGCCGCCGACGCGGTCGATCATCTTCTCCTGAATGGCGCGCAGCAGCTTGGCCTGAAGCTGGATGTCCATTTCACTGATTTCATCGAGCAACAGCGTGCCGCCGCTCGCTTCTTCGAATTTCCCGATGCGGCGGGCGATGGCCCCGGTGAACGCGCCTTTTTCATGGCCGAAGAGCTCTGATTCCAGCAAATTTTCCGGAATGGCGGCGCAGTTCACGCAAACAAACGGCCTGTCAGCGCGATTGCTTTTCGAATGCAGATAGCTCGCCATAACTTCCTTGCCGGTTCCCGTCTCGCCATTGATCAGGACAGAGGCGGAAGAGGGGGCAATCTGATCGGCGAGGGCAACGACATCACCCATGGCGGGATCGGCGAAAACCAGACGGTTGTTTTCCTGCGAGACAGCTTCCAGAACGGCGGCGATGAGTTCAGGATCCGGCGGCAGCGGCAGAAATTCCTTCGCGCCCGCCCGGATGGCATTGGCGGCGGCTGTCGCGTCCGTATTCACGCCGCAGGCGATGACCGGCAGATTGATCCGCTCGCTGGAGAGCATGGAGACGAGATTGCGGATTGGCAGATTGACATCAATCATGGCCATGTCCGCGCCCTTGCCCGCCCGGAGCGATGCCATCGCCATTTCGATATCGTCCACATGGCTGACCTTGGCGCCGCGCGACATCGCAATCTGGCTGGCGGCACCGATCTGACCGTTCAGGGAACCGATTATTAGCAACCTCATCGAATTACTCTCCTAAAGACTTAGCTGTAGTACTGCACGCGGCTTGCGGGCGGCAGCAGGGTGTTTAACAACATTTCAAGGCGGCGCGGATTTTCCTGCCGGCCGATAGAGGCGGCGCCAAGCATGAAGACACGGTTCAGCAGCACTTCCTCGGCGGAATTGCGCTCCAGCTTCGATGCCAGCGGATTAAAGAACATGTTGGCGAGAACAGCGCCATAAAAGGTGGTGAGCAGGGCGACGGCCATGGCGGGGCCGATGGAGCTCGGGTCATTCAGATTGCCCAGCATCTGGACAAGACCGACCAGCGTGCCGATCAGGCCCATGGCGGGAGCAACCTCGGCGGCCTTGCGCAGCACGCCCGAGCTGGTGTTGTGCCGCGCAATCATGCCATTCAGGTCATTCTGAAGAATGCGATTGACTTCCTCTGCGGGCAACCCGTCGATGACAAGCTGCAAGGATTTGCGCTGAAAGCTGTCCTCTTCCAGCATCTGGATGTAGTTCTGCAGATGGAGCACGCCTTTGCCGCGGCATTTGTCCGCCAGTTCGAGCATGGAATAGGCGGCGAAATCAGGCGATAAATTCTTGGTGAACAGGGTGCCCACGATAAGCTTCTGCGCCCGAATGACTTCGCTCAGCGAAAAGCTGATTGTGGTGACAAGAAATGTCCCGCCCAACACCAGGAGAACGGAGGGCAGATTAAAGAATGACGCAAGCGACCCGCCCAGCAGAACAGCGCCGGTGACCAGCGCGAAACTGCCGAAAAGTCCAAGAACGGTTGCCAAGTCAAATCTGTTCACAACGTGCTCCGCTTATCCCTGACGGCGATCTGCTTTGATGATTTCGGTCATGGTGACGCCGAGACGATCTTCCACGACGACGACCTCACCGCGCGCGACGAGCCGGTTGTTGACATAGATGTCGATGGCCTCGCCGACCTTTCGGTCCAGTTCGATTACCGCGCCGCGTCCGAGCTTCAGAAGCTGGCTGACCCGCATCCGTGATTTGCCAAGAACGGCGGTTACATGAACGGGAATGTCGAAGACTGCTTCAAGATCCGCCGCTGTACGGGCGATCTCGCTGTCGTCTTCTGCACTGAATTCATGATTGCCTGTATTTTCCGCATCATCGCTGACGGCGACGTCGGCGGACTGCGCCTGCGGTTTGCCAAGATCTTCAAGGTCGAATTCTTCGTCTGCCACTTTCATTACTCCTTAAAGCGGACCAGTATCGGACTGGCTGAATGGGTTGTCCGTTGTTTCCGCGCTGCCTTTAATAGACCGGATGAAGCGGCCGATCATGTCGTCAAGCCGCCCTTCAATATTGCTAAGACGCCGTTCCGTCCCCCCGTCGGCCCATTCAATACGGCAATCGCCGGGCCGGGCCTCATCGTCAGGCAGCAAGATCAACTTTCCCTGGAATCCGGCACGCATGCCGATTTCGTCAAGCCGGGGCGCAATACGCTGGCAGGTGTCATCGCTGGCGCGAACCACGATCCGTGGTTCGTCGTGCAGATCGGCCAGGCATTCTTCGATCAGACGCCGGACTTCCGATTGTGGAGCCAGTTCAATCATCTTTGGGGCGAGCCGGGATGCCAGCGCAAGCGCAAGGCTGGCGGCCTCTCCCTTGATCTCGTTGACCTTCTGTTCATGGTTTCCGATAAGCCTGCCGAGCTGTGCGCCGATTGATCCAATTGTTTCCGCTATATTTGTTTCCAGACCCTGCAATGCCTGGCTCTGGCCTTGCCGCCGGCCATTTTCAAAGGCCTCTGCCTTCAAAGATGCGACTTCGGTTTCGGTGAAGACAGTCTCTTCGCGCGGGATCGGTTTCGAGGCCTGCTTGCGGGCGGCGCCTTCAATTCCGAATTCCGTATCGAACATGAATTTGGTGGTGACAGTCATGACGGATTGCGCCCTCAGTAAATCAGTTCATCATCACCGCCGCTATCGGCGAGAATGATGTCGCCGTTATCGGCCAGATCTTTGGCGATATTGACAATTTCCATCTGGGCTTCATCCACGTCGCGCAAGCGGACCGGTCCCATTGCCTCCATATCCTCGCGCAGGATTTTGGCGGCGCGTTCCGACATGTTTGTGAAAAACAGATCCCGCAGGCTTTCCGAAGCGCCTTTGAGGCAGATCCCCAAGCGCTCCTTGTCAACATTGCGGAGCAAGGTCTGCACGCCTGCCGGATCAAGTTTCAGCAGATCTTCAAAGGTGAACATGAGGGCCTTGATTTTTTCAGCGGAGTCGCGGTTGCGTTCCTCCAGCGCGGAAACGAAGCGGCCTTCGGTATTACGATCAAAATTATTGAAGATTTCGGCCATCATTTCATGGCTATCGCGCTTGTTGGTTTTGGCGAGGTTATTCATAAACTCGCTGCGCAGCGTATCCTCTATCTTGTCGAGGACTTCCTTCTGAACGGATTCCATCTGCAACATCCGGTTCACAACTTCGAGGGCAAAATCCTCGGGCAGGGTCGAGAGGACCTTTGCCGCATGTCCGGGGCTGATTTTGCTCATAACGACGGCGACGGTTTGCGGATACTCATTTTTGAGATAGTTCGCAAGCACCTGTTCATTCACATTGGCAAGCTTGTCCCACATTGTTCGCCCGGCGGGACCGCGGATCTCTTCCATGATGCCTTCGACACGATCCGTGCTGAGCGCTTTCATCAGCAAACGTTCCGTTGCCTCATAGCTGCCGACGATATTGCCGGTGGAGGAAATCTTGCTGGCGAACTCGACGAACAGGGTTTCCATCACCGACGCCGATATTGATCCCAGATTGGACATCGCCTGCGATATTTCCTTGATCTCTTCCTCGTCAAGGCGGGTCCAGAGATCTTTTGTATGCTCCTCGCCAAGGGCGAGCATCATGACGGCGGCTTTATCCACGCCGTTCAGATATTTTGCATCATTAATGACCATGAATAAGCGCCCTTTTTACGAGTCGTGGTAGAGCCAGCTACGGAGAATGGAGATGGCCTCATCGGGGTGTTTGTCGACGATTTCGGAGACCTTGTTGAGGGCGGAGGTTCTGACCTGACCGTCCACCTTGTCGATGTCGATCATGTTGTCCACTTCGTTCAGCGTTTCAGATCGCGGAGCATTGGCCTGGGCCTGACCATGGGCGATTGCGGGGACCGCACCGCCTCCTGCAAGGGCACCGACAGCGCCGACAGGTCCGGCAAGAGCGGGCGTTGCGCTGCCGAGGGTAAGGGCACGGTTGAGCAGCGGACGGACGACGAGAAGCAACGCTAGTATGGCAACAATCACCAGAACGCCCATTTCACCAATTTTGAACAGATCCTTTTTCGTCAGCCCCATGAAGATAACGTCGCTTTCGATTTCTCCTTCAGGAAAGGGCTCGGCAACCATCGCGAAAGGCATATTGACCACCTCCACAACATCGCCGCGGGCATCATCGAAGCCGATTGCCGATTTGACCAGTCGGCTGACCTTCTCCAGCGCATCTGCTTCCAATGGCTGATAGTTTCTGGTTCCGTCTTCTGCGATAGACGTCTGGCCGTTGACAAGAACGGCGACCGTAAGACGTCGAACTGGCCCGGCTTCCCGGACTTCTGTCGTAACGGTTTTCGAAATTTCGTAATTGACGGTTTCTTCCGTTCGGGAAGTGGCATTTTCAGAGTTGGATCCGGCGCCGTTTCCTGCACCGGCTTCAGGAAGGTTGTTCGCAACGGAAACTGCCTGATCGCCCGTGGTTCCTTCATTTGAACTGCTGTTTTCCTCAACAAGCTGAGAGGAGCGGACAACCTGGCTGTCGGGATCATAGGTCTCAGAATGAACGGTAAGCTGATCGAAATCCATAACCGCGCTCACTTCCGCCCGCACATTGCCCCGGCCAAGCGATTTTTCGAGAAGCTCTTCAATCTGGTCTTTCAGGCGGCTTTCATAAGCGATACGCTTGAAGTCATTTTGTGAACTGATCCCGACGCCCGGCGTTTCCTTGCCATCGCCGCGGGCCAGTAGATTGCCATTTTCATCGACGATTGAAATATGTGACGGGGAAAGCGATGGGACGGCGGATGCGGTCATGTGCTGGATTGCGGAAATCTGGTCTTCGGTCAGACGCCCGCGACCATTGAGTTTAAGGACAATGGAGGCGCTGGCCTCCCGCTTGTCGCGACTGAAAACTTCCCGCTTTGGCAGGACAAGATGCACACGGGCGGCGGTGACACTGTTGATCGCACGGATGGTGCGCGCCAACTCTCCTTCGAGCGCACGGACATAATTGACATTCTGGACGAAGCTGGTTGTGCCGAAGGTATCGGAATTGTCGAAAATTTCATATCCGACGGAACCGCCGTTCGGCAATCCGACTTCCGCCATTTTCAGGCGGATAAGTGCAACCTGGTCTTCGGGAATGAGGATATCACGGCCATTGGCTGAAATCTGAAAGGGGATGTTGTCCGTTTCCAGCTTGGCAACGATCGAAGCGGAATCCGACGGTTCCAGCCCGCCATAGAGAAGCGCATAATCAGGGCTGCTGATCCGGCTTGCCATCAACATGATCAGCGCGATCAGGCCTATCGCGACCGATCCCAGAATGACAACTTTAACTGTTCCCAAACTTTGAAGAAGCTGGCTTAGTCCGTTCACAGGCGCCCCACTCAATTAAAATATGCGTAAAATTATTTCACTTCCTGAAAAATACGCGGAGGAGATAAACAACTGGTTAACGGCAGGCAATTTTTGCCGGGCAGTCGGAAATTTTTGCCTAGCACGTCTCAACAGGTCTCAGGGAAAGAGTGGGACAGGAGAAATATTCCCGAAGGCGTCAAAATAAAAGCCCGGCGGAATGCCGGGCTTTGCATAAAAATGGAATAACGAGTGACTTAATCAGTCATTTTTGTGAATAGGATCGCTCGGACGATATTCTTGAATACGGGTCGTCCGGAGCCCCGGAAGGCCATGTTTGTCGATTGCTTTTTGCCAGGACAGAAATTCCTCGACAGAAAGTGTGTAGCGGCGGCATGCATCATCCAGACTAATAAGCCCGCCGCGAACGGCAGCAACGACTTCCGCCTTGCGCCGGATAACCCATCGTTTGGTATCCTTGGGCGGCAGATCATGGATCGTCATCGGCTGACCATCCAGCCCAATGATACGACTAACCTTGCGGTCCATTTGCGACTGCATTTTCGCATTACCTCATACTTGTGTTTTCTCTTGAGCCGTCATCATATCCGCTGCGATTTAACAAACCGCTAATGAGGTTGGTTAATTTAACCTTCATGGCGAAAAGGGCCGTTTTCCGCCATGAAGATATGATTTCAAGCCGCTGATCCGTTACCGTTTCAGACGGATCAGCTCTTCCAGCATTTCATCGGCCGTGGTGATGATTTTGCCGGACGCTGAATAGGACCGCTGGGTGACGATCATGCGGGTAAATTCTTCCGCGATATCGACTGTTGACGCTTCTGTCGCCGAAGAAATTATCTTGCCTGCGCCGCCAATGGTTGCTTCGCGAAGGGTGAAGATGCCAGATTCGGGCGTTTCATCAAACGCATTGCCATCCCGGCTTTGCAGGCCATTGGGGTTGGCGAAGGTGGCAACGGGGATCTTATAGATTTCCTGCGATGTACCGTTGTCAAACTTCGCGATTACGGTGCCCTCTTCATTGATGTAAACGGCTTCGAATGCACCGAACAGCGCTCCGTTCACATCAGAGGAAACAAGTTCTGACACCGCGCCGGATTGCGTGAAACCGTTGGACAGGCCATCTGTGCCGAAGTTGAGATCCATCGTCTGCGGCGAATTGATCCCCATCGTCGCTGCCCAGGGAATGCTGATGGAATTGGCCAGCGTTGTTGCCCCCATATCCAGCGTTCCGTCAGAATTGAAGCCGACGATGGCGGAGGTGATCATGTTTTCCGTCCCGTCGCCATCGGTATCGGCTGTGACTTCAACCGTCCATTCATTGGGGGTCACGCCGGAGCCGGTCCGCAAAAAATTGAACGTAACCGTATGGGCCGCGCCGAGGCTGTCATATAGCTGGAAGGAGCGGACGAAATGCGGCTCGACTGTGCCATTGGTCATGTCGCCGGCCACATAGCCGGGACCAAAGGTTGTCTGGTTGGCGGAAAGATTGGCTTGCAGCGAGATGCTGGAGGTTGCCTCGGCATTGCCGGTGAGGCCGGTAATGTTGACAGGGGTGAGCGCCGCAAGATCGGACCGGTTAGCGGGAATATTTCCTTGCGGATCAATTTCCCAACCTTGCAGATAATAGCCCTGTGCATTGCGAAGCAGGCCCGTTGCATCCGGTTCGAATGTACCGGCGCGGGTGAAAACATAGTTGTCGCCGGTTGTGCCGGGGTTTGCCGAAGAGCTGACGACGAAGAAACCATCGCCGGCAATGGCCATATGGGTATCGCTTGTCGAGCCAGAGACCAGTCCCTGTCGATCAATCTGCGTACGCGGATGGACCTGAACACCGCCGGCAGTATAGGTGGTGTCCGTTGCGCTTTCGGTTACAAGGGTCGAAAAGATTGCTTTCGTTCCCTTGTAGCCAATTGTGTTGGTATTCGAAATATTATCCGAAATCGTTGCCATCGCCATCGATTGCGCGGCCAGCCCGGAAACACCGGAAAACATTGCTGCAGTCAAACTCATATTCTCTCTCCTATATTACCGCCCGCCCAAAGGACGCGGCGTGTTGCAGTTGCCGCGATCAGGCGGACGGTTCATTCAGATTTTGCTGGGTGACGGAATTGATATAGTCCAGGCCGACCGGAACCTTGCCGATCTTCAGGACGGTTTCACCATTGAGGGATTCAACGCTTGTGGCGATGCCTTCGAAACTATAGTCAACCTGCACATTGCTGCCCCCGGCTGTTTTGCCGTTCACGACGAGATAATAAACGCCGTCGCTTGCGGTGCTGCCGCTGGATTTTGTGCCATCCCAATGATACTGCTGCGCGCCAGCCGCTGCGCTGTCTTTTGTCTCGCTGAAGACGCGCGAGCCATTCTGGTCATAAATTTCATAGGTCGTCTCGCCGGCACTGCTGCCAAGACTGAGATTCCAGCTTGCCTCACCGCCCTCAAGGGCGGCCACATTCAGGTTTGTTCCGATGGACTTGCCAAGATAGTTGATCATCGTGGCGGACATCATATTTTGCTGGGACATCTGCTGAAGCTGAACCAGCGTTTCCAGGTTCTGGTTGGTTGCGATGGCCTGTTCGACATTTGTGAAATTCACGAGTTGATTAGTGAATTCCGTGGTGTCCGTCGGGTTGAGCGGATCCTGATTGGTGAGCTGGGTTGTCAGCAATGTCAGGAAGTCATCAAAATTATTCGCCAGACTTTTTTGCGCGGTTGTTGCCCGGCCATTCTGGGGCTGGTTTGCAGAGGTTATTTCCGTCATGGTCATTAACTCGCTTTCTGGAAATCAATAAATGTAATCAATTGGCTAGACCTGAATATCGAGATTGCCGTCGTTCCTGCCACTGCCTGTATATGCGGGCAGGGGCGTCTCCGCCCAGATGTCATCATCCGGCAGGCGCTCAACGGATGGTTCAAGTCCGGCAAATCCGGTGCCTTTTTCATGGCCTTCGCCGCCGTCCTGACGCAGGCTGAAATTCAGGCTGTTGGAGCCGGTATCGAAACCGGCATTCTGAAGGGCGCGTTCAAGACTGCGGGCATCCCGCTGCAACAGATCAAGGGTTTCCTGGCGATCAACCGACACAGCCGCCAGAATGCGCCCGTCATGGCCGATATCGAGTTTGACTTCAACCCGTCCAAGTTCCGATGGGTGCAAACTGATCTTGATACGGTCATGACCTTCCTTGATCGCGCTGCTGATATGGGTTGATAGCTGCTCCGCGACCGGGATATGAGCGGCGCGGGCCGCATTGGCGGCCTGGCTGGCGTTATTGGTGGCTGTCGCGTCCACATGCTGTATGGCTCCGGTGGGTGCCGTTGGCATTATCTGTCCTGTTATATCGGGTGTCATGCCTTGCTGCGTGGAGGATGTCGCCGGATGGGTTGTCTGTGGGATCAGGCCGCCCATCTGCATCGGTGCATTGGCCACTGCGGGTGTGGCTGCGTTTGGCGTTGCTGCCGGGTTGGCGGCCATGCTGGCTGTCACCAGTGTCGTGCTGCTGGCAAGGGTGGATTGAAAGCTTTGCTTCTTGCCTGCATTGGCGGTGATGCCGCCATTGCCATCGCGCAGCATCTCAGCAATCTTGGCAGAGAGAATGTCTTTTTCGCTCATTTTGGCCGTTGCTTCCGCGCGGACCGTTTCCAGAGTTTTGGGCGGCACTAAATCAGCCGCAATCTCCGCCATGCCGGATGCGGGTTGGTTTGCTTGCGGGGCGCTTCTCTCGCGCTTCCCGGTTGCTGCGGCCGTTAGTGCGGCTTCTGCAGTCCTGGCCTCGCCACTCGCAGGTAGTGGTACTTTAAGGTCAGCCGTCGCGCTGGCGCCGTTTTGCGGTGGCAGGGGTACGGGTGCTGTGGCGCCCTGCTTTTTGACTTCACCTATCCCCGGATCGGTAATCATGTTGGGCGTTATGGTTGTTTCGGCTTGGGCATCTGCGGGGATTCCGGGCAGGAGAACGATGGTTTCTTCATTTCCGTTAGCGGCCTCCACAGAGGAAGGCTCTCCGTCTTCTGTTAACGGATTGCCGGTCGTTGCAGCGCCTTTTGTCTCCTCTTTTGGAAGGGCAGTCGACGGGTCAGCCCGCTTGTCATGTTTGCCTGTTGAGGCCTCTGCCGTGGTGGCCTTCTCAGAGTTGACGGAATTTTTATCCGTCTTCCTTTTGTCTGGCGTTCCATCGGCAGTCGAGGCCCCATCAGCGTTCTTTGCGGACGAGCCCTGTTTTGCCGACGGGTCCTTCAGGAAGCTGGAAAACCCATCGTCTCCCGCCTTGGGAACATCCTTGTCCCGGCGGGATGGCTCGCTTGTCATTCCCAATACTTGACCAACATCCATGACATGTTTCTCACAATTATTTCTGTCCCGCATCGCGCGGTTTCCTCGGCTGTTATCAAGCAAAGGTCGGGCCAGTTTTTTTTGTTCTGAGAAAAATACAGTCATATCAATAGGATAAATAAGAATTTTTGAAAATCGAAGAGGAAAAAATCCACCATATTTCATTCAACTTTTTCCGGTTAGACATTTTTTGCCGGGCAGGAATAGCCATTCTCACCGTTGCCCTTTAGGTATCCCTGTGAAGGTTTGAAAAAGCTGGCATCATAATTGCTTGGGGTATGACAGAAATCTTGCCTGAGCGGCGATCCGTTCGTGCTGATTAATGGTAGAAGTGATGAAAGCTATTGAAAATCAAACGATTGCAATAATTCTTCCAGCCGCTCCCGGCCGCTATGGGAAGAGGCCGCCCGGTATCTTTTGCCATGGGGCGGCTGATTTTGCCGCTGTCACCCTTCTCTTTTCATTCGCGCTGGAGCAAATGTCATGAGCCTGAATGCAATTATGAACTCCGGTATCAGCGCCATGCTGGCAAACCAGAGCGCGCTTAATGTAACCTCGAGCAATATCGCCAACGTGAATACGGATGGATATGCGCGTAAGACGGTCGATTTCAGTGCGGTTTCAATCAACGGTTTCGGCTCCGGAGTGGAGATTGCCGAAGTCCGGCGCATTACCGATGAGTATATTGCCAAGGAACTGCGGCTCGCGACGGCTGGCTCCGAGCAATATAAGGCGATGTCAAAGCTGTATGATCAGCTTCAGTCTCTGCTCGGCGATCCGGCGGCAAACAGCTCCCTGACCGGTAAGCTTGATAGCCTTCATTCGGCCTTCGCGGCGCTGACGACGGACCCGACAATGCCGGTAGCCCGGAAAACAGTGCTGAATGAAATTTCCAGTTTCGGGATTGAGGCGAACCGGCTTCTCAGCCAGATACAAGTATTGCGAAAAGAGGCGGACAGTCATATTGGGCAGGAGATTGAAACCGTCAATAACGCGCTGTTACGTATTCATGAGCTGAATATTGAAATCCGCTCCGGGAACCAGAGCAGCCGACCGGTGGGCGATCTGCTCGATCAGCGGGATCAGGCTCTGGCCGAAATTTCAAAGATCATGGATGTGAAAACCTATCCGATGACGGACGGCGCGGTTGCTGTTGTCACCGATACTGGCCATCAGCTTCTCGATTATCAGCCGCGTCAGCTTGTCTATTCTCCGGCAGCATATGTCGGTAGCGATACGGTTTTTAATCAGATCACTATTAATAACTATGATGTGGCGACGAAAGAAGTGGCGGCGACGGGTTTGCCGCTGGATTCTGAATTGACAAGTGGGTCTCTGCGCGGCTGGCTTGATATGCGTAATACGGAATTGCCCAATCTCGCCAGTCAGATAGGCGCTCTGTCGGCGGGGGTGGCGGAACAGTTCAATGCGGTGCATAACGAAAACATCACCGTGCCGCCGCCTGCTGTCATGACGGGTGTGAATTCCGGTGTGCTGGCGACGGATGCGCACGGATTTACAGGGCAGGCGACTTTTTACAGCTTTGATGCGAATAATAATATCCTGGCCTCTCATACCGTCGATTTTGACGATCCGGGAACCAATACGATGGCCGACGTTCTGGCCGAGGTAAACGGGGCGCTGGGTGCGGGGACGCTCTCCCTTGCCAATGGTGTCTTGACCATGTCCGCCCAGGGCGGTGCAGCGGGTATTGGCGTTGGGCAGGACGCGGCGAATCCGTCTGAACGGGGCGGGCGCGGATTTTCACATTTTTTCGGGATGAATGATCTGATCCGGACGGATATTAAAACATCCTTTGCCACAGGAATGACCGCAGCGGACGCTCATGGATTTAGCGGCACAACGACGCTGGAACTGATGGGGCCAAATGGCGAAAGTCCGGTTTCGGTGACGCTCGACTTCGGGGCGATCGGCGGGACGATGGCGGATGTCGTCAATGCCATCAACAGTAATCTTGGTCCCTATGCGACGGCATCGCTCGATGCCAGCGGGACACTTGTGTTCAGCACAGCCAGCGGCTATGCGGGATATCAGATTAACGTTACGGAAAATAGTTCCCTTCGCGGCGCGACGGGCGTCAGCTTTCCGGAAATGTTCGGGGTTGGCCTGCGTTATCCGGCGGACGCGGGTCTGGGGTTTACCGTCAATCCGTCGATTGACGCCAACCCACAGCTTCTCGCCACAGCCAGAATTGATCCCGCGGGGACGCCAGCGATCACGGTGGCGGATAACCGGGGGGCGCTCGCCTTTCAGGAACTCGCGACGGCAAGCATTGCCTTTCCGACGATTGGTGGCCTCACGGGTTCCACGGTTTCTCTTGGCGATTATGCGGCACAGATCCTGGCAAAATCCGGGCTGGATGCGGCCCGCGCTGACAGCCTGCATAGTGATCGTTCAGCCTTGGCGACAGAGTTTCAGAACCGGATGCAGGAAGTGTCCGGCGTCAATATGGATGAGGAGCTCGCCAATCTCATTGTTTTTCAGAATGCCTATAACGCGTCTGCACGCATCATTACGACGGCGCGTGAAATGTATGACATTCTGATTGATCTCGTTTAGGAGAAAAGTCATGACACGCATTTCGACATTTCAGCAGAATCAGTCTCTCATCAGTGAGATGCTGAAAGCGCAAAGCAATGTCGCTTCTGCCCAGAAACAAGTTTCGACCGGGCATAAAGCGGAATATTACAAGGACATCCATATGGATGTTTCCAGCCTCGCGGGGTCGAAGTCGCTTCTCTCGCGTCTGGAGCAGCATGAGGCGAATAACGGCAAGGTGATGAACCGCCTTGCCCTGTATGACCAGTCGCTTGCCGGGATGGAAAATGCGGGAAGCGATGTTCGCGATGCCGTCATGTCGGCGGTTAGTTCCTCCTCGCCGCAGGGATTGACGGCAACGATTGAAGGGGCTTTCGAATCGGTGATGAACTTCCTCAATTCGCGTAATACGGAGGGATATCTCTTCGCCGGTTCCAATGCGGATACAGCGCCGGTCAATATTTCATCGCTTGCAGAATTGCGGGCTGCCGCACAGCCACCGACGGATATTTTCGAGAATAACGACCTGAAGGCAACGGTGCGCATTGATGAAAACCGCACGTTGGAAGTCGGCATGCTGGCCGATGAGATGGGGCTTGAAATCATGACGTCGCTGCAGCGGCTGGCGCTTTGGGCGGATGGAACTGTGCCGACCACTGCGCCAGTGCCGACGGGCCCCTCGAACGGCTTTGCCGCGCCCCTGTCACAGGAAGATCAGGATTTTCTGATCGGTGAAATTGCCAGCCTTGAGACCATGATCGACAATCTGGCCGCCCAGCGCGGTGAAAATGGCCTTAATCAGCGCGCCCTTGAAGATACCACGGAAACGCTGGCTCAGCAGATCACCCAGACCAAGATATTTATCGGTGATATAGAGGATGTAGATCCGGCCGAAGCAATCACCAATCTCAACCAGCGCCAGTTCGCGCTGGATATCTCATACAGTGTTCTAAGCTCGATCAACCGGACCAGCCTTCTGAACTTCCTGCAATGATGGCACGGGCAAGAGAGGCCCTTGCATATTGAGTGGCGCACTCTATATTGCCCGCCATGAATTCATTAGGGTTTGACACAGCGCCGGAAGAGACCCGTGTCGTTGTCGCCATGTCCGGCGGCGTCGACAGTTCGGTGACGGCTGCCCTTCTGAAAGATCAGGGCTATGATGTCATCGGCATTACCCTGCAGCTTTATGATCATGGCGTTGCGGTCCAGAAGAAAGGCGCCTGCTGCGCGGGGCAGGATATTCACGATGCCCGCCGTGTGGCCGACGCTATCGGCATTCCCCACTATGTGCTTGATTACGAAAGCCGTTTTCGCGACAGTGTCATGGACGAATTTGCCGACAGCTATCTGCGTGGGGAGACGCCGGTTCCCTGTGTGCGCTGCAATCAGACCGTGAAGTTTCACGATCTTCTTGAAACATCAAAGGATCTGGGGGCGCAGGCTCTGGCGACCGGGCATTATCTCCGCCGCGAGATGGTGGATGGCCGCGCGCGGCTCTACCGGGGGAAAAATGCTCTCAAGGACCAGAGTTACTTCCTGTTTGCGACAACTCAGGCACAGGCGGATTACCTACGGTTTCCCCTGGGCGATCTGACGAAGGACGAGACGCGCACCCTTGCGGATAAATATAACCTTGCCGTTGCAGCAAAGCCGGAGAGCCAGGATATTTGCTTTGTTCCGAATGGCAATTATGCGAGCGTGATCGAAAGATTGCGTCCCGGCGCGGCCGTTCCGGGAGATATTGTTGATCTCAACGGCGCAATTCTGGGCCGTCATACCGGCATCATCAATTATACCATTGGACAGCGCCGGGGGCTTGGGATTGCAACCGGTGTTCCGCTTTATGTGGTGCGCATTGATCCGGCGCGAAACCGTGTGATCGTTGGTCCGCCGGAGGCATTGCTGGTATCCTGCCTGACACTTCGGGACGTGAACTGGATTGGGGATCACCCGCTCAATATGGAAGGCGTTGAGGTGACGGTCAAGGTTCGCTCGACGCAGGAGCCGTTATCGGCAAAGGTTTTCGGGACCGCTGATGGCTGGGCCGAAGTGCATCTTGACACGCCGGAAGGCGGTGTTTCGGCTGGGCAAGCCTGTGTCCTGTATGACGGAGACCGCCTGCTGGGCGGTGGCTGGATTGCCGGAACGGAAGCCCCCGTCAAATTGGCGGAAGCCGCATCACAGGCGGTCCTGTAAATATCATTTCCTTGCTTGACAGGACTTTGTAAAAACCCTAAAAACCGGGCTTCGACGGACCTGTCGCTATCAGGGGCAGGCGTCTTCGGAGGCTCCTTAGCTCAGTTGGTTAGAGCGGTGGAATCATAATCCATGTGTCCCCAGTTCGAGTCTGGGAGGAGCCACCATTTCCTTTCATTCATTGTAACGCCATCATGTCGCTGACATCCGGTCCGAACTTGTGCCCGCTGTCGGCCCAGTCTTCTGTCCGGCAGGCGTGCTATTCAATATATCGTTGAATACGGCAATGCGCTTTGCTAGGTTTTACTTTCAAACATGCTGCAATGGCATGGACAATAATAAGAACAGGACTACCTTCTCATGAACATAAAAGGTAAAGCTTATATCGCAGGTGCCTATGAGCATCCGACGCGAAAAGCAGATGGAAAATCGCTGGCGCAGCTTCATGCCGAAGTGGCCAAGGGGGCGTTGGATGACGCCGGCCTTACCAAGGACGATGTTGACGGCTATTTTTGCGCAGGCGACGCGCCGGGCCTTGGTGGCCTTTCCATGATCGATTATATGGGGCTGAAGCTCCGTTATATGGATACGACGGAAACAGGCGGCTCCTCCTATATGGTGCATGTCGCCCATGCGGCGCGCGCGATTGCCGATGGCAAGTGCCGGGTCGCGCTCATCACTCTCGCGGGACGGCCGCGCGCCTCAGGCGAGGCGACGGGTACGAAGCCGCGCAATTATGGAAATGATTCCCCCGATGTTGCCTTTGAGCTGCCGTTCGGGCCGACCATCGTCAACAGCTATGCCATGTGCGCCCGCCGGCATATGTATGAGTTTGGCACCACAAGCGAGCAACTCGCCTGGATCAAGGTTGCCGCTTCTCACCACGCCCAGCATAACCCGCATGCGATGCTCCGGAAGGTCGTTACGGTTGAGGATGTGGTGAACTCTCCGATGATTGCCGATCCGCTGCATCGCCTTGACTGTTGCGTCATCAGTGACGGGGGCGGGGCGCTGGTCGTTGTCGCGCCCGAAGTCGCGAAGGAGCTGAAGCGCCCCATGGTCCGGATTATCGGAACCGGGGAAGCGCCGAAGCATCAGATGGGGGGTCGGGTTGATCTCACCTATTCCGCGGCGGCGGCCTCCGGTCCGGCGGCCTTTGCCGAAGCAGGCGTGAAGCCGACGGATATCAAATATGCCTCCGTCTATGACAGCTTTACGATTACCGTTCTGATTCAGCTTGAGGATCTCGGCTTCTGCGCCAAAGGAGAGGGCGGAAAGTTCGTTGCCGACGGCAACCTCATCTCCGGCGTCGGTAAACTACCGTTCAATACGGATGGCGGCGGCCTTTGCAACAATCATCCGGGCAATCGGGGCGGCATGACCAAGGTCATCGAAGCGGTGCGCCAACTGCGCGGAGAGGCGCATCCGGCCGTGCAGGTGCCCAACTGCGACCTCGCCCTTGCCCATGGCACCGGCGGTAATCTTGCAACCCGTCACGCGGGCGGCACACTCATCCTTGAAAGGGCTTGATAATGAGCGCAACAAGAACAATTCCCGCCCCTCATATCGAGGAAGAAACACGCCCGTTCTGGGATGGCCTGAAAGAGGGCGTGCTGCGCGTTAAATTCTGCAACAGCTGCAACTCTTTCCATCATTATCCGCGGTCCATCTGCCCGCATTGTGGCAGTGACGATACTGTCTATAAGGACAGCAACGGTCGGGGTCATATTTATTCTTTCAGCGTGTTCCGGGCGGCGCCAATTCCTTATGCCATCGCTTATGTCACGCTCGAAGGGGCCGATATTTCCCTGATGAGCAATATCGTCAATTGTGATTTCGATACGTTGGCGGTCGGGCAGGCAGTAAAGGTATGCTTCGTTGAGACCGAGGACGGCGGGGCGCCTGTCGCCATGTTTGAACCAGCCTGATCATTCATCCATTTCAATTCATAATAACAGAACAAGAGGAAATCCATGTTTAACCCCATGTCAATGGAAGGCCGCAACATCGTCGTTACCGGCGCAAGTCAGGGTGTTGGCGAAGCAGCGGCGGAAATGGTCGTCAAGCTTGGCGGGCGGGCCATTCTGGTGGACGTTCAGGGCGACAAGCTGGAAGCGGTGGCGGACAAGCTGGGCGAGGGTAACGCCGAAGTCCATGTTGGCAGCGTGGCCGATCCGGGCTTCGTGCAGGATATGGTAAATAAGTCCGTTGCCTCCAGCGGGGCCATCCACGGGCTCGTCAACAATGCGGGTATCGTCCGGGCGGCCATGATCAACAAAATGCCGATCGAGACATGGCAACAGGTGATCGATGTCAATCTCAGCGGCGTGTTTTACTGCCTTCAGGCGGTCGGCCGTCATATGATCGAGCGTTCAAAGGACGGGGACAAGAACCCCGGGGCGATTGTCAATATTTCCTCGATCGCCGGGCGGCGCGGAACGATTGGACAGATTAACTACGGTGCGGCAAAGGCCGGTGTGCTCGGTATTACCATGAGTGCGGCAAAAGAGTGGGGCCGCTATGGTATCCGGGTCAACAGCGCCTGTTTTGGCATTGTCGCAACAGAGATGACGGAAACCATCCGGTCCGAGAAATTCCGGGAGACTTATATGCAGCAGGTTGTCTTGCAGCGCTTTTCCACGCCGGAAGAGGTAGTGCAGGGTGTTTGCTTCTTGCTGTCCGACGCTTCCAGCTATGTCACCGGTCAGCATCTGACGATTGACGGTGGATCTCATATCGGCTTCTGATCGGCCTTATTGCGGGCGGGAGGTGCCGGTCCGGTCGCCTTCGCCCGCATACTCATAGATTAAATACTGACCGGTTTTTTGTGTCCGGATCACCGGCAGCCCTTCCTGATCACTGGCCAGCAGATAGCGGATTACTTCTGCCTTTCGGGCTCTTCCCGATGCGTCACGCTCGATGATCAGCGCGCCGTCCTGGGTAAATGCCTCCTCATAACCATGGCCTGAACGTTCCCAGCCTGTGAGGTTTCCCTCTGCATCATACTGGTAATCGTCCCGCCAA